>Ga0209589_1000070_pt1 | contig 99057 bp, 77 predicted proteins | sample CowpeawhiteBW_FD_187525 | JGI IMG/M metagenome (GOLD analysis project Ga0209589, IMG submission 187525) | Root nodule microbial communities of legume samples collected from California USA - Cow pea white BW (SPAdes) (version 2) | ecosystem: Host-associated > Plants > Roots > Nodule | place: USA...
CATGACTCTTATTATGTCTGTATCTTTAATTATGAATAATGATGGAACCAATTTATGCAAGGTCTTTTATTGCGCATTATGTTTATGTATTAAATCACATAATGTTATGACATCATATGAGTCAAGTGGGAGAATGTTAGAATTAATTGACGAATTAATTCTATTAGTGACTCATTTGAAATATTATGATGGGCCCAATTGTGATTTAATAAAATATAAAGACTTATTGGTTATTATTATGGGAAGTGATAATAAAATAAAGATAAAGATAAAATAAAAACCAACTTGATGGACGTTGGTTTATAAAAGGAATTGGGGTTCTGTCTCTGGCCATAAGGTTCTTTTCACTGTAACCCATCAAGTACATGTGAGAAGAGAAAGAAAGGCAAAGAGATAGATTGAGAAATGGTGGTTGAAGAGCACACAAGATTATAAATTTGAAGAACGCATATTCACAGGATCTCTCATGGATCAAGCTTAGTACTCTATTATGTTTTATCGAGTAAGAATCATAAATCTTAAAGATCCTCAATTAGGTTTTACAATTAACTCAAGATAACAACCACGGCAATGGAAGGGAATGATCTTCTTATAAGGAAGGATCGCATCTCTTAGAATTTGAAAAAGAAAAAACATTGAGTCAGAAGAGAGGGTCACATAGTTTGAAGAAGAACACGTTGAAGACCTAAAATTCTAAAAACAATGTTTAACGTTAACTAACAGAGAGAAGAAACATATTCTTAATTTAAATTTATTTTTAAATAACTTAAAATATTACTTTAAATTTATTTTTAAATAAATTAAAATACTACATTAGAATATTAAAATTTAAATTAATATTAACTAATTCCATGTTATAATAAAATTAATTAATTACAAATTTATTATTATCATTAGGATAAAAACTTAATTATTTACAGTAACATTTATTTAAAAATGTTACCATATTATTATTATGATTATTTATGGTAACATTTTTAATTACCTATGGTAAAAATTTTTAAAAGTATTATTATAATTATTTAAAAGGTAACATTTATAATAAATGTAAAAAATGTTGCAAAATTTAATAAATCTTGTAGTGACATCATTCAAATATAGGACTACGATTAAAAGTGTGTTAACTGCTAATTAATTAACCAACGTTGGATTTATTTTCTACTTTACAAGTGACCATGTTCAAACATAGGAATTAATCTTAATTGAAAAGGTGAAGAGACATAAAGCAGCTTTTTTCAACAACTATCCACCTTTCTCGACATTGTAATCGATGGTGGCCCATTCTTTTCATGGTTTCAAACCTAATTCTTAGACATGACCTTGCTCTAGAAACTACGATCAAAGAAATTGCTTAAACAACAAGCTTTGCTAACACTAGTTTTATGCAAAACCTACAAATTACTTAAATCTTAAGAATAAAAAGTTTTATGCGATTAAGTAATAACTATCTCAGTTATAATTTTTAAAATGATTATCATGAAAATCAACAAAATATGTACAAGAAATATGACAGGAAAAAAGATAAAGCAAGAGAGAAAAAATAAAGCGTGGTTCAGGAAGGTAGTTATGAGAAGATATAAAGAAAGAGAAAAGAAAAAATAGAAGATTAGAGAAAAGGATGAAGAAGCGTACTTCGTGGTTTTTGGTCATTCCATATTAATACGTTAAAGAAATATTTTGTACTATGGTGATTTAATACTTTTTTTTTTCTATTTTGTACTAGGTCGAAGAACCGGCTACATCTCAACTATATGAAGTGATAATAATCATGACTAAGAATTAAAATAAGATTAAACTTTTAATCTCACTAATCAAATCATACTTAATCTGTAGAATATATGAACAATGCTAATATAAGTTTATGGTCTATTGAAAAGTTATAAATAGGTTGACATAGAGTATTATTATTCATAAAATATATAAGTGATTTGAGTGACACATCATTCACATCCTACTCGGATAACAAGGTGTATTACTCATTAGATATAAAATATCCTCACAATTCACGAAGAAGATATTGGAAGAGATATCATATCGACTCTTGTAAGAACCTTTTGGTACTTACCATGGAGTCGAGTTAGATTGTGAAGAATTATATGGTATCTACAAGGAATATGACAAATAGTGAACACTAGTTATTACTGAACATAAGGAAGTCTAAAGGATCAAATGACATTACTTACGAAACTATGAAAGGATCTTGTGGATCTAAAAAGATAAAACACCAAAGAGATTCATGCTTATAACAAAAGAACGAATCCATGAAGAAAAGGCTAGACGCAAAATCCCACATATCTAGGGAACACCAAAACAATGTTAAACAAGTGATGACACAAAAAAAAAAAGATCCCAAGTCAATTATAGTGTATACTCCCACCACCAAATGATATAATGAGAGCCCTAGAAGCCAAAAGTTATCAAAATATAAGATCCTACTATAATACATAAACTCCTACCTCTTTAATGATCGATGAAACTCGCCACCACCCTTTCATAAATGATATTATGGAAATTATGCTACCTCCACCTAGAAGAGTCTCTCAATCGATTAGTATAACAGGACAACCAACCAAGATGAACACAAGACGTATACGTCATGCAAGTCAGTTATGGACAATGTCATCCTTTTCAAGTGTTCCCTACATCCCTAAAGGGGGTTGCTCTAAGCTAGTTTGCATGGCTTCCACCTAACTCCATTTATTGCATTGACACCTTAGTGGCAAACTTTGGTACATAGTTTGAAACAAGCTTACCACATCTTCTATCGTCCATTGCCCTAGCCAACATCCAACAGAAGAAAGGTGAATATAAGGAGAGAGAAAGCAGAAGAAAGAAAGGAGATATTAAGCAGAAGAACAAAGGATCAAATTTTATTATCTTACACAAAGCATGTACAAGGGTTTATATATGCATGTATACAATGCAATTGTACCAACGGTCAAAACAGAAACAAGTAAGCTCTAGTTACGTAACAACCCCCCGTAAACTCATGGGTGTCCCGTCAACCATGAGTTTAGAGCGAAACTGCATAAATGAAGGTCCAGACAACGGTTTTGTTAGAATATCAACAATTTGTGATGTTGAAGGAATATGATGAAGTTGTAGATGACGCTTTTGAAGGTGATCACGAACAAAATATAGATCGAGCTCAAAGTGCTTTGTTTTAGAATGAAGGACATGATTAGAAGCAAGCATGACAACGCTTTGACTGTCTGAAAAAATGACAGGAACCTACAGTGAAACGCCTAGTTCGAAAAGTAGGTTGCAAAGCCAAAGAGTTTCTACAATAACAACTTTTTAAGTTTCTTCGAGAAACCACTTTTTGTTTGCAAGTTGTCCAAGAAACAAGGTTGGAGCCAAAGTAAACCCAAAAACCCGATGTGGATTTTCGATCATCTGGGTCAACACCCTAGTTAGAATCGCAAAAGGCTTGAATGCGAGAATCTGATGAAGGTCGGATGCGAAGGCCAAGGTGTGACGTGCCAGTAATGTAACGTAAAATTCTTTTCACAGCACGCCAATAATGCTCTTAGGGATTATGCATGAACATGCAAACCTTGTTAATTGAAAATGAGAGTTCAAGACGGGTAATGGTTAGATATTGAAGAGCCCCAACTATGGAATGATATAATTTTGGATCTGAAACTGTTGTTGTGCCATCTTGAGACAATTGTAAGGATGAAACCATAGGTGTGGGATATATTTTGGCATTGTCCATTTTGGCTCTATGTAGAATATCTTTGATGTAGTTTGTTTGAGTAAGAAGAATACTACCATCTGAATCCCAAGTAACTTGGACGCCAAGGAAGTAGTGCAATCGACCTAGATCTTTTAAAGCAAAATTTGTGCGAAGGAGTTAAGTGACAAAATGAATAGCTTTCTGAGGAGCTTCATGTAACGATTATGTCATTGACATAAACAAGAAGAAATAACGAATGAGTAGATGTGATTTTAATAAATAAAGATGTATCAGATTTTGTGGACTAAAAACCAAGGTTTAGGAAAGTGTGACTTAACTTAAAAAACCATGATCGTGGCGCTTGTTTAAGGCCATATAACGCTTTGCGTAGCTTGTAGACAAGAGTAGGATCATAAGAAATAAAGTCAGGAGGTTGTTGCATGAAGACATTTTCTTCAAGATCACCGTATAAAAATGCATTGTTGATATTCAACTGATGGATTTCTCATTCAGCAAAGATCGTGTGTGCAAGAATGAGACAAATGGTAGTGGCTTTGATGACCAGACTGAAAATATCGAGGTAGTCATGTCCAGGAGTTTGTTGAAACCCTTTGGCAATTAAGCGAGGTTTATGCCTCTGAAAACTTCCATCACCATTGAATTTGTTTTTAAAAACCCTCTTTACAAATTATTACCATTGCACCTACAGGAAGAGAAGTAAGGGTCCAAGTTTTGTTTGCAAGGAAAGCTTGATACTCTTGTTGCATGGCAGCAAGCCAACCAGAAGTTGCATAGCATGTTTATAAATTGTGGGTTTAGAGGCAATATCAACAAGAAATGTGCGAGGCTTGAAAACGCTTGCTTTGGCCCTGGTAATCATAGGATGGTGGTTAGTATTGACAAGCGAAGTTTGTATGGGAGATGAAGGTCTGTTTGGGTAGATATGCCAATTGGCGTAGGGGAGGTGTGAGGTGGAAGAATAATGAGTGTGTGTGGAGTGAAAGAGGTGGAAGAAGAAGCACTACTATTTGTAACAAAAGGGTTGTTTGTCGAACCATATGGAAAAACAGTTTCATTAAAAATCACATGTCTGGATATATATGTTTTACCTATGGAAGATAGACATACATACCCTTTATGACGATTATTATAACCTAAAAATAGACATAACTCAGATCACATACTTAATTTGTGTTGATTATAAGGTCTAAGAAGGGGATAACACGCACACCCAAAAACACGAAAGAAACTATAGTTTGGTTGTTTGTGAAACAACTTAGTATAAGGATTATTATTTTCCAAAACAGGTGTAGGCAAAGTATTAATTAGAGTAGTCGCAGAGACAAAAGCTTCACCCCAGTATTTAAGAGGAAGACACGCACCACTTAGAAGAGCAAGACCAATATTTGTAATGTGACGATGTTTCCTTTCAATAGAACCATTTTGTTCATGTGTATGTGGACAAATTAAACGAAAATGAATGTTTTGTTTAACACAAGAAATTCCTTGGCATTGTCAGTTTGAAGACTTTTAAGTTTAAAACCTGTTTGAGTTTCAGCATATGTTTTAAAATTTATAAAAACAAATTGTGAACGAGCATGCAACAAATACAACCATGTGTAACGAGAGTAGGCATCTATGAAAGCGATGTAGTACCTGGCTCCATTTGTCACAACAATGGGAGCAGGACCCCAAATATCAACAAAAACTAACTCTAAAGGATTATTGTAAATAGTTGTAGATTTTATAAGGGTAGTTGTTGAGCCTTGGCTAATATACAAGGTTCACAAACATTGCGCGTTGGAGAACAAGTAATATTACAATTGCGTAAAACATTCATTACAACTGGAAGAGAAGCATGTCCAAGACGTGAATGCCACAATTTAAATGAAGATTGTAAAGTAGTATTATGTGATTCAATGATAGGAGCATGAAATTGTTGGAAAACATATAGCCCATTTTTAAGATTTCCTTGCAGCAGAATCTGTTTGGTGGCCTGATTTTTAACATAACAACGTGTTGGGTAAAATTCAAAATACACATTATTGTCATGCGCAAATTTAGATACACTAAGCAACTTCTTCTAAAGAGAATGGACATGCAAAAGTTGATGAAGATTAAAATAGTGAGAAATGTGTGGAAATTTGTAGGAAGAGGAACCATTATGAGTGATTTGCATACCTGAACAGTTACCTAGTTAAACTGTTTCGAATCCAATGTAAGATTGTTTATTGGTGAGATTGTTGACATTATTTGTGATATGGTGTGTGGCCCCACTGTCGGGGTACCACACAAAGTCATTAATAAGAGCAGGATTGCCAAGAATGGAGGAGGTATTGTCATCTTGTGAAGAAGATGGAAGCGTAGACGTATTAACATGAACGGATGTAGGAGGTTTGTTATCATACCGATGTCAACAGTTTGTGGCAATCTGACCCATCTTGTTGCATATAAGGCATTGAGTGCAGGGATTTTGATTGCTTGGCCATGAAGTGTTGGATGATCCCCAAGAACCTCTTCCAAGAGTTTGTGTGCCATTAGTACGTTGAGCTCAGTTGCCGCGGTTGAAAGAGCACCCACCTCGCTGGAAAGATCTTTGATATTTGTTCTTGTTGTGAAAATTAGTGGTTGTAGAGATGTTTGCTTGAAAAATAGATGAATCATTGAGTTTATGTTTCTCGAAGTGTTCTTCTTGCACAAGCAAAAGAGCTTTGATATCTTCGACGTTGTACGGGTCAAGGCGAGAAGTAACAAAGGTAATGAAAGAATTGTAATCTTCATATAATCTGTCAAGGATGGTGTCAATATGTTCATCTGCAGATAAGGGAGTGCCTATAGCTACTAAAGAATCGACGATTTTCTTGATGTCAAGATAAACGTTGACAGATCGATCTTTCTTTGATTGACGAAGTTGAACACGCAATTTCTTTATGTGAGCACGCGTATGGAAAGCGTAGTAGGTGGTGACTTTCTGCCAAATTTGAGATGTGGTTTCAAGACCCACCATCTTGGTGAGAATGGGTGTCGTCATTGATGCAAGAAGCCAAGCCATGATATGTTGATCTTGTTGATAATGATTGATGTACGTCGGGTTGAGAGTGTTGGAGAGACGATCAGTGACGGAGAGAAAGCGAGGAGGAGCATTTGATCCATCAAGATAGTGAAAAAGTTTGAATCCCCTAACAGTAGCTAAGATTTGTTGTTTCCAAATGAGATAATTCTCATCAGATAGTTTCAAAGTAATGGGAGTTGTGAAAGTTTGAGGGGTGAAGGTGGTGGATGCTAGAGAGGAAGGAAGAGAAATACTAGTGTATGATGATGGCATGACGATGAGAAGGTTATGCCCAAAAACTAGCTCTAGATACCATATAAGGAGAGAGAAAGCATAAGAAAGAAAGGAGATCTTAAGCACAAGAACAAAGGATCGAATTTTATTATTTTACAGAAAACATGAACAAGGGTTTATATATGCATGTATACAATGCAACTGTACCAACGGTCAAAACAGAAACATGTAAGCTTCTAGTTACGTAACAATGAACCACTAAGTTTCAATGTAGGTGATCTTTCTTGGTTATTGCGAAGGCAATCAACATTAAGCAATGATAATAAAAAGAAAAAGAATGAAAATAGAACAATAGTAGAAGATCATAAGAAAAATATATATCCATTAATAGAGAAGTTGTGACTACATTAAGATAATTGTTAACTATAACTAGGGATGTCAGCGGGATGGGTAGGGTACGGGTAGTAGCTCCCCCGTACCCTACCCGCTGGATAAATATTCGCTCCGTACTCGTATCCATATCCGTCAAGTATCCGTTATGCGGGTACCCATCTAATTTTTTCATATCCGTGGGTATTTACAAAAATATTTAAAGAAACAAATATTTAACCATAATTAGTACTTTGATCAACAAGTTCCCTTTCTCCGATTGATTCTTGAAAAACAAAAAAATAAAAAAATCACTAACAATTTATAATTGTAGTTTATTTGTGAATGAAATATTAAAGAAATTACTAACTTCATCAATATCCACCTCTTACAACATTTAATAAAGTTTCATGTTGTCGTTGTCGAATTTTAATCTAGAAGAGCCTGAAAACATAAGAGGTTCATTAAAAATTTCTAACAATCACTTATTAAAATATCTAAGTAAAAGTGTTAGTTTCATTACCTTCCATCACTACAAGAAAAATCGATATTACCGACGGTCAAAATCCGTCGGTAATGGTCAAAATCCATCGCTAAATCGACATTATCAACGGATTATTGACGGTCAAAATTTTGTCAGTAAAATGTTTGTTGATAAAATTTTATCGAAATTATGTTTCGTCGGTAATTACCGACGGAAAAATTCCTAGGTAAATATGTCGGTAATTATCAACAAAAAAATCTGTCAGTAAATTTGTCAGTAATTACCGACGGAAAAATCCATCTGTAATTACTAACCGAAAAATCTGTTCGTAATTACCAAAAAATCCGTCGGTAAATTTGTTGCAATGTTCATCTTCTTCCTCCTCCCTCTTTCAAAATTTTTTTCGTTTGTTTTCGTGATCATCGTTGTCGTCACTGCCACCATCACCGCCGCCACTGCCGCCGCCACCGCTGTCGTCTTCTTCTTCTTCCTCTTTCTTCTTCTTCTTCTCCTTCATCTTCTCCTTCTTCCTTTTCTTCTTCTCCTTCTTCCTCTTCTTCTTCTTCTTCTCCTCTTTCTCCTTCTTCTTCTTCTCCTTCTTCTCCATCTCCTTCTTCTCCTTCTTCTTCTCTTTCTCCTTCTTCTTCTCCTTCTTCTCTTCTTCTTCTTCTTCCCTTCTTTTTCTTCTTTTCTTCTTCTTCTCGTCTTCTTAAAAAGTGATATTTGGGCGGGAAAATTTCCGCTTCTTTTATCGACGGATAAATCTGTCGGTAAATTCGTCGATAAAGAAAATTAAATTATCGACAAATTTTGGGTTATGTAAGTATCGACGGATTTACCGACGAAAAAATCCGTCGATAATTCAAATTTGGGCAGGAAATTTCTCGCTTTTTTTACCGTCGGTAAAATTGTCGGTAATTCAAATTTACTGACAAAAATATATCCGTCGGTAAAATTCCATCAGTAATTTCAGTTTTTTTTGTAGTGCATGTTGGTCCATAACCAGTCTTGGAGACACATCGATGCCTCCACAGTATCTGGATGTAATCTACTCCGTTGTGGGGTAAGAATCTGACCATCATTATTGAATGAAGACTCATAATGGTTTTTACTAATATATATATATATATATATATATATATATATATATATATATATATATATAAGGATTTTTTTTGAATTAAAGTTTAGCGGGTACGGGTATCCACAGGTATGGATACTATGATACCCGTATTCGTCCCATTAACATGCGGGTATCAAAAATACTCGTACCCGCGGATGGCGGGTATCCATATTTAATATTCGTTTCTTACCCGTTGTGATTTTTATCCGCGGATACCCGCGGATACGGATTTTTTTGACATCCCTAACTATAACCGATCAAAAAGAAGAAAAAAAAGGATATACATAAAATAAAGATAAAAAACAACAAAGAAAAACATAAGATTTATCATTTTCATCAATTTCGGGATCTTCACCTAAAGAGCCCTCAATAACAAATTCACCACCTTGAAAAGGTTCTCCTAATTAACATCTCCGCAAGGATGTCATTAACAACTATTAACTCACCTTGGTACACATCTATTCAATACCAATGATTGTGCTAATGTAGACTCAACCAAGTGGAAAGATTATTGAAACTCTATAAATAAATTGACATCTTATATCTTATCACATTCAATAGCATTTATTGATCATAAAACATGTGATTGACTCGAACATTGAAATATATTCTACAAATATATACCTTATTCAGACAAGAGACTTGTTACTCAAAAGACATTGAATTTATCGATTATGCAAGAAAATGACATAGGAAAATGTGCTATAAAATTATATCAGTGTTTAACTAAAAATTTAATGTAAAAATTTATATATCTTTTTCTCATATATTACTTAACATATAGGTGCTTATTTCTATTTCAACTCAGTTACATTTTTAATATGTTTGATATATCTTAGGAAAGGATATATAAGGACGTGAGTTTAATCCAAATTTTCAAACATTAGTAAAAGTAAATAAAAATTAAAATATGTATTTTAAGATTATATACATACATTTTATTCATAAAAAAAACTTTTATCACAAGTTTTACTTAGTAAAAGTTATGTAAGAAGTCATGAACTATTATCAATAAAAAATCATAAGAAGAGAAAATACACGTGGATGACGAGAGAAGTAACCATATCTAAGTGTAAGAAAAAATATCTTAAGTGATTTTTTTTTTTCACAAATTTCTTCTGAAAACTGGTAATATCGCAGGAAAATATTTTTGACTAAAGATGTAATTTATTGCTTTTTATTTGTAATGTTGATCTATACATATATTATACCATGAATTACTTGTGAAAGGAAAGAATTTTTCATATAATGTTTTATTTTAATTATTCTACTTACCTAGTCCAACCAATATATTTAAGAATATGGCTCAACTTGCTAAATATTATCCATCTAAAGTGATTAAATAATGTTAATAAAGATATTTGTTAGTTTCGATATCGTATATGAGCATAACATATGACTAAATCTCGATAATTTGATAATGTGATATATTGATTTCATAATTATCCATTTATATCAATCATCAATAAAATATATGTTTAATTTGATTTTATAATGTATTATTGTTATTATCTTATTAATTTATCTTATATGTTATCAGTTTTTATTAGTATTGATATTTTAAATTTTGTGACAGATTTTGTAAAGTTTCAAAAATCCTATAAATACATGTTAGTATTGAGTTTTAGAGAATTTTTTACACGTAAATATTTTCTATAATTCAGCCTCAGAATATTCACCAAGAATTCGAGTCATTCAAAATATACACCTATTCAAAGGAAACGCTTCAAATCCCAAAGAAGTACCGTATTAAAATAACATAGCATGTACTTTTCCTAATAAATTATGAGTATAACAATAAATTTTATATTTAAAAAATGAAAATTAGATTATCAAACCTACTTGAAGCTGTCTAGCCACTTAGGTAAAACCTATAAATTAGCAACACTTGGAAAGAATGGAATGCAAGATCACCACCACGCGCGACACCAAAATTCAACGGATAGATAAAGCCAATGTCACCACCACCTACATGTCACGTTACATCCTCTTTTTCTGAACATAAAAGTAATAAAATATATTTATCCATACGATTTAATTAAACTAATTAATTAGATTTAGATAATAAAATAAAGCTATTTTAAAAAAACAAAATGAAGCTCTACCATCTTTCAGTGAAATTTTATTCTCAACTTTATATATATATATATATATATATATATATATATATATATATATATATATATATATATATAATATCTTTTAACATATGTATGTAAAAAAAACATGCAGTTTCAAATTTTTTCCCTTTTCTCATTTTCATTAATTTAAAATATAACAACATATCCTTAATATTATTAACTCGAGTGAAATTGGAATGAATTTCTTTAAATGAGAAGATCAGAAATAAGTAAATTTAAGTTTTGCAAACAATGATTAAAAGAAGAAACTTCATGGTTACTAAGATATCAATTCAAAGTCGATTACGAGCATAACTTGATTTTTTTTGTTTGAATCAATAATTGAACTGCCTTTTTTCCTTTTACTTTATCTCTAAGAATGAATATTTTCCGTATCAAATAATCCTTCTAACTGTTTTTTTATTTATTTAAAAACTTCAAACTCGTTCTGATAATTACACATATAAAGTGATTTTGATAGAAGTTGTCTAAATAACATTCATTTAGTCAGCATCAATTATGGCTAAAATATATGAATAAAATCAACATTGCAACAAAAAGATGAAAGGTGAGATAACTATGTGCAAACCTCTCTTGTGAAAAAAATATGTCAATAGTTTCAACGCACTATTAAATATCAATTACAAAGTTACCCAATACTTTATGTAATTTACCTTTAAGTCCATATCCAAATCATCCGTTAATCTATTCCTTATTTTATTATTATCATTGAGAAGAAGATACTAAAAAATGGATAAATTCTTATATATTTTTAAATAATTGAATTACGTATATAATAATCAAATTACGTTAACCTAACTTTGACTCTTTAATAATTGAATTAGTTTTTAAAAATTATTGAAGGTAAGACTTGGTTGGTATTTTTGTAGAAATAAATTTTAAATAGACCAAAGAAAGGGTATAAATATTTATTATTTTTATTGTGTTAATCTATCTAAACTTCAGTTATAAGTATTACTAATTGTTACTATTTATACATGTCTAGAATCACAATACCATCTCTCAATGGATACAATTTTGGTGATAACAAATATATATGTATTATTACATGTATTATTGTTAGAATTATGAAACTTCTATATGGCCTTATATTCTTTGATTGAAATGAATAATCAATGCTTGCACTAAACCCGTAATTACAAATGTTATTTTACACAAAATCAAAGATAATGTGTAAATTTATACACTGCCTCAACGTCCAAAGCCTTATGGAAACTTATGATTTCAACAACGTTTAAAATATCTATCTTTTGAAATATTTTAAAAATGTGAATCGACCTTATCAAATTATGTTATTTCATATTATCTTGTATATATTTATGCATTGTTTCCTGATTTACAATGTACAACTTTATACTTAGCACAAAACAATTGTCATCATATAAATGGAGGACTAAATTAGGTCAAGATTTTGAAGACGGACTAATTTCAATTTTCACTAAAAGTTAAGGGACCAACAACATATTTAATGTAATGTTCGATTTAATAGAGAATAAATCATATAAATGAAACATCACATAGAATATAATATAAAGAGCAAAGTCATGGAGTATAAGTACCACCCCTTACAATTATCCGAAAATATTACTCGAAAAGAAAATTAAGACACACCACGATGCCATTAACAAAACAGAAAAGTTCAACACATACCCCAAGGACTTGCCCATAAGCAGGGAATTACAAAATAATGAAAACTCTTCCAACGTGGGCTCAATAGTGAGCCCAATACCAAACCATGTCCAACTAAGCTGCAACATTTCCGTCGTCACTGTGATCACCAAGAGTTCCCATATCTGCTCACACAAAGGGATTGGTGATCATTGCAAAAAGGAAAACCACACAAGAAGACAACACAAACAAGAAGGATAAGCTAGAGTAAAAAGGATTTTCATCATACAATTAAGCATACAATTCAAATATCAAGAACACACAAATCAATCAAGCATGTGATAACAAACAAGAATCTAAGACTCAATTATCCAGATACATATAATTGGTCGGATTCACTGGATGTTTGCACTTATGGTGGCCTCTATTGCCAATGGGTTTCACCCTATCACACACAAGGTCAGCCTTCAAACATCTAAGGGCCATTATCCTGCTAAAGACTAGGGTCTCCTGCTACTCTCACCACTTGAGTCAGTTCGCTCTACATGAGACTAACTGACTCTTTAGAGTTTCGAAATACAATCCTTACTTGAATCCTTACCTAATTATACACATTACGGCACCACCATGAACACTTACCAAGAGGTTCATGGAATTACGTCCATCACCTACGACACCACCATGAGATCTCACCAAGAGATTCATGAAATTACGTCCATCACATACAACACCACCATGAAATCTCACCAAGAGTTTCATGGAATTACGTCAATATTCATACCAAAGCCATGTCTCACAAACTCACCATAGATTTATCAAGCATACCAATCTCATGCCAATATCCAACCAATCAACCCATCCTTATTCATGCATTTATTCATACCAAGCTCATCAATTCCAGTCCATACAATCAGATAACACATGCATATTCACATACTTCATGCTTTAAATAGAGTAATCAAATCAATAATGTGACCAACAATCAAAAACATAGAAGAAAACAGCACTAGAGCACGTCCCTAAACAAATCTCGCTCAGGTTGGAAGCACTCGCTCAGGTGAGAGAGATTCTCTCGCTTAGGCGAGCCCTTTTTGCCTAGGCGAGAGTTCGAGTAGTGGAACAATAGGATTTTTGCATTTTCTTGCTTAGGCGAGACCTCTTCGCTTGAGCGAGATGACTTCTCCCTCAAAACTAGAGCTCGTCGCTTGAGCGACAACTCGAGCAAAAGCCTAGGAGGGTTTCTGATACTCTCGCTTAGGGGAGACCCACTCGGTTGGACGAGAATACCAGATTCCCTCCACTGTTCACGCATTCAAAAGCATGAGTTTACCCAAAAGAATGCGTAGTGTATTTTCATACCATCACAAGCACCATACAATCATAAAAAACATGAAACATAACTGAAAAACCAGCAAGATACATTAAAAACACGAAACCCTAGCTTTCCTTACCTTTTGAGTAGAGCTAAGCTTGAGGAGGGTTTTAAACACTAACAGCGGAGACACCTCAGCTCCAAGAACGAACTCAACAGTTGTAGAGCACGATCATAGGAGCAAGAATGAGCCTATAAGGATGACCCAAGATAGAAACCGACAACAGGAATGGAAAAAAAGAGAAGGGTGGAGTCTAACTTACATGAGGGAAATGCACAACAAAGACAAAATAGGGGAACTTACTCAAACCCTAGCAGAGCTCTCTATAGCAGAAAGGGGAGAAGGAATAGGAACCGTTTCTAAAAATAAGACCAAAGTGAGAGTGAGGTGTTGAGTGTGGGGTTCTAAGGCTCCCTTATGGGCTGACTTGGGCCCTTTAGCAAGGTCAGACCCAACGTTTTAGGACAGAAAATAAAAAAGGCTTACATTTAACCCTTAAAGAAATAATGGTAATTTTGAAATTTTAGATAAACTCCGGTTTCTACAAAACTGAGGTAGATATGCTCAATATGTTTCGATTCCAAAGCCTATAAGTTCTCTAAAATTTCCAAATTGCAACCACATTTTTACATGTTTCGATTTTTAAATATTGAAACTTAGAATGCTATCAAAACGTAAAACTGCACTAATAATACAATTTTTTTCTGAAGATGTCGATCGTAACAATATATTATGTCATTAAGATGCAATTAAAGATTCTTGCAATCTTGGATAAAAGTAATTAAATTGTTATTTGTTGTGGTGCTCTTGAGTGGAGCATGAGTTTGATATGTGTGTGTTAGGTTTTAAAGAAGGGGTTTCACTGGGGAGATACAACACCAATGAGATCTGAGCCTAACCACATAAGACACTGACACCACTCTCAACCCAAAATCTTAAGGCAATGAGTTTATGGGTCTTTATTCTTATATAGTGCTCCACTTTCTCATTTCTAGCCAATGTGAGACTTAGAATCACACTTGGATTCCTAACGGTGAGTCCCTTCAACCACATTGGTACACTCCCCCTCCAGCGGAAGCATTCCCGCATTTCCAACCACACAAGTACCCCTTCTCGTATCGCCGTTCATCTTAACGGGGCACGCTTACCTGGAACCCTTGCCAGGAAGACTTTCGATACAGGGACCTGCACTCGTCTGAGCCAGTTTTTAACCATCGGCTCTGATACCACTTGTCAGGTTTTAAAGAGGGGGTTTCACTGGAGAGATACAACACCAATGAGATCTGAGCCTAACCATATAAGACACTGACACCACTCTCAACCCAAAACCTTAAGGCAATGAGTTTATGGGTCTTTATTCTTATATAGTACTCCACTTTCTCATTTCTAGCCAATGTGGGACTTATAATCACACTTGATTCCTAACAGTGTGATATATGTATATGTTCTATATATGTATATTATACGTGTGAATTTTTTTTTATCAACAATAAATTATATTTTAAAATATATAATTTTAAAATAAACATATAACGTGTGTTTTAAAATTATATATGAATAATTTTAGATATCAACTCAGCCTTAATTATGTGTGTTCGTGTACATTACAAGAGTAGATGAAATCTTGAGAACTTTCAAGGTAGTACAATAAATATACATATGTACATAAACATATAAAGGGGAAAATTTTCAAAGAAGCAAATTGTTTCTATAATAATTTTTTAACCTCAGAAGAGGATAAGGGTAATGATCCATCTCATTCGTATAAAGAAAGTGTACAGATATCCATGAATAGTTTATGGTTGTTCCATGATAGCTTTAGATAAGATCATAGCCAACTTTGTTTGATTTCATCTTCAAGTATCCATATATTACCATGCATATGAGGTTGTTGTATGAGAATCGTTTTAGCTAAGAGCAGAACAACTTTGTTTGATTCCATTTTCTTGTGTCTACTTCCTTAAGCTGTAAGATTCTTTCTGGCACTTTCGGACTTATTAATTCAGACCTTAATTTTTTTGACTTATTGCACGTTTCTTAGTGCATTTTAACTTGTTTAAACAAAAACTGGTTCAATTACTGTAATGACAACAAAATTTGACAGAGATATTTTGTTTGCAGTGATTTAACTTTAGCTTTGTTAGCAGCTCCATGATTGAATAGGGTATGATTTGTGTCTTTCATCTTCTCTTGTCGCCTGCTGCATAATAGCTTCATAGCTTTTATATGAATAATTGAATGTTGTTACCATTTTTGTTATGAGGTAAATTTCCAAATATGCTCTATTTTTTATTTGTTTTATATAACCAATAACTTTTTGTTATCATTTTTATTACGAAGTAAATTTCTAAATATGTTCTATTTTTTATTTGTCTTATATAACCTTTAGGTTACTCTTTGTTTATTTTCTCACTCATTTAACTATTTAAAAATTAAAAATCTTTATTTACTCTCTCTTTAGCTTGGTAATCACAAAAGAACTTAACTGGCAGAATATGGGAAAAGAGAAAAATCATAAGAAATAAATTATATTTTTTAATTAAAAAGAAAAAAAAAGAAAATTTGTGATATTTAAAGAGGATTGAAACATATTTAGGCTTATATTAAACATGTATTTAGTTTCCCTTTTTTTCCAGAAAAATTAAAACATGTAGTTTAATTTGTGTAATGTATATATGATAAATATTTATTTTATATAATTAAAATTTATAATAGCTAATTTTTTATATATAAATAATATTATAGCTATATTTTATATAAATAATACATGTGTTAACATATATTAAATTTAAATTACTTTAAAGTGACAGTCTTAGAAATATTTTTCCTCCTATATATATATATTTCAATTTATTTACAATACATTGATAAGGTAAAGATTTAATACACGAACAACTTATGGATAATTTTTATAATAAATTTGATGACGTTTATTATAAATACTTTAAACAATGATACTTTGAATGGTTTGCTATATTTGTTATCATATTAAAAATCATACAAATATCATAATTGTGAACTAAATATTGATTTTTCCCAAGCAGTTTTGTCCAATAAACCTAGTTGATCTAGCTCTCTTCTATACTTTTTTTCCATCTAGATAACTTAATTAATTTAAGATATTTTATTTAAGAAAAACAAATCTAGTTTCTATACTTAACTAAAGAGTTGGAGGTAACTCACATATTAAACTCAAATCAAATTATTTCAACACTGTCTCAGTTTGATTTTAATGAAATTTTACTTAACTTTTGGTGGGACATCATCTTAGATGAAACTTTAAACATTGTTGGATAAAAATATATTGTCTACTAATTAATTAAAATTATCTTAAGTGTATAATTAAACTATAATTTTATACTTTAAATAAATTTATAATTTGCATGTTTTTTTACAACATGCTTAAATATTTTATAAACTCATCTACTTTAAACTTTGGTTAAATTTCCAGAGCGACTATGATAATAATTTGTGGAACATAATCAAAGAGAATCGTCCTTTATAGTTCTTATCCATTCTCATCATAGCTTGGTGTGGGCCAACAATTGTCTGATATAATGCACATTCCTTTTCAAGTATAGTATTTTTTGGTACAAAATTCCAACTTTTTCCACTATAAATAGAGTATCCATCTTCAATGCAAAATCATCACATCAAGTTTTCAATAATTAATTAATTCCTCTTTGAAAAAAAATATATTGAAGCCATGTCTTCTACTGCTGGTAAAGTCATCAAGTGCAGAGGTGAGCCATCTCCATTTCTGTTTTCTTCAATGTGCTTCTCTGGGTGAAGTTAGGGTTCTCATTTTTTTCATCAAACCAAACAATATATATGGCAAAATCATTGCTTTGGTTTACTTTTAATCGGATTCAGAGTTTTGGGATTAGTTTTCATATATAATTGATGTAAAAATGATCATATTATATAAAGATGAGATGAAAGTGTGGAAATCAAAAGAGTAAAATTTTACGAAAAAAATAATTATCATATATAATTGAGGAAACTCTATGTTGGAGAATGTAGGGTATAAGCTAAAATATTAAAATGAATAGAAACATCTAGAGGATGAAACTCTTTTTAGTCAAAAGTGTGGATAGATTTAAAGCTAAAACATTTTAATATGTGTTGGTAAGTGAGTTGTTTATACTTTTCAAGAGGTTAACTTTCTCATCCTTTTAATAATGAGTCTTGTAAAGCCAAAATTTATGATTATGGAGTTTGTCTTTTAAGTTTCTTAATACATTCTACTTCTAAATGTATCTTAAGATTATATAATATTTATGTACTTATGCTTTTCTAAATGTGAGATTTATTTATATATTAATTAGTGGGATAATTTCTCTCATTTTGGTTTTGTTTTTGATAAATTATGTTTATACTCATTTTTTAATATGATATTAAAATGTATTCTAATGATATTTGTTGAAGTTATTGTGTCACTTGCTATTGAATCATTCACACATATCTAATCTCACAAATAAGATATAAATACATTATTACAAGAATGTATATTGAAAATCTTACATTAACTAAAAATAAGACCAATTTATAATACATAAGTAATGACAATCCACAATCCTTGTTCCATAAAAGAAATCGTATTACAAAAATTTAAGCACGACTTAAAAGGGTATAAATAAGGGAAATGAGAAGAAAAGAGAAATTGGTAAAAATTATTCTCTTTATTAATTGTTGTGTTTTTTTTAAAAACAAATGTTATTTGTTAGTTTTTTTAGTGGAATAGTTAAACTTACGATCTCTCTCTTCTTTTTAATATTACTAAACTAATTTTATTTTTCTAAATTATTAAAAGATGATCGAACTTATGATATTTTTCTTCATTATTTTTAATTTAAGTACTAAATCACCTTAGGAGTGGTATTTAATTAGTTGTTGTGTTTGGTGTGAAATGTAGCTGCCGTGGCATGGGAACCAGAGAAGCCACTGTCGATAGAGACGATAGAAGTGGCACCACCTGGGAAAGGAGAAGTGCGTTTGAAAATCCTCTTCAACTCCCTTTGCCGTACTGATGTTTACTGGTGGGATGTTAAGGTAACTGTTACTTTATTTTTTTTATTTGTCTTTTTCATATTTTCTAGTATTACTTCTTGAATTTATTGAATCTGTTATTAAATTGTCATGAGATCATCATTATGATATGTTTACTCCTACATTATGACATAAATTAAAAATCTTACATTAATTAAAAATAAGATTAATTTAAAATATATAAATAGAGAATATCATTTGTTTTAATAGATTCCAATTTTTTAAATTAAATTTTAAGTTTATTTGATTTATATGACATGGTGTTTTTGTTTTATATGCTTGTACTATATATTTTTATTTTTGTAATTTTTTCACGAGCTTTAATATTGGAATATTTCTATTGTAGTACCCTCTTGTAAAAAAAATGCACTGGACTAAGTTTGAAATTTTCCTTAATTATGTTATTTTGATGGCTAATTAAAAATTCCAAAGCACAATAAACCTATATTCCATGAATTGAAAATTTATTTAAACCTAAATACAAATCCCAAAATCAGTTTCTCAAAGTCAAAGGAAGTAATCAATAAAATCGATCTCACCTTTGTTATAAGAAATAAACATTTTTGAAATATCTTAAATTTTAAATTTTAGCACGTGGACGACAATGATTCAGAAACGTGGCAAATCGTCACATGCAATGCTTAATTATTCGGAGTGATGTGTAGGACACAGTTTCTATAAAAAGCAATTTTAGACCTCAATGATTAAGATATTCATTCACTCAAAACTTGTTTTATGCTATTGTAATTGTACGAGTTTTTAATTTATTTTTTATCGATCTTATTATTTCATGACACTTTTAGTATATTCCTATAATTTTCACTTTAATACAAAGATTTTGTAAAATTATATTCTAATTAATTGTTCATTTAACTATAATTTTCACTTTGTTTTTATTATTTGGGATTTGATTTAAAACTCCGCATCTAAAATTTTTATTTACTTTATTGAAAAGACTTTTTTCTAACTAATATTAAAATAAACAAGTACTAAATCTTACATTACAAGTCCTGAATTCCTATTGATGTTTCTGTATGCTAGCATTTATGTCGTTTCGTTTTGCTTTTCAGGGTCAGAATCCGCTGTTTCCTCGTATATTAGGTCATGAAGCTTCAGGGTATGTTGTTAGACTACTTTTCAAGTCATAACTTCTTAAATAAATAGTTTTTAGTGGATAGAATGATTCCCCTTAAGACTTATTAGTTGACTAAGCAATACTATTAAATTTTCTAATATAATCCTATGAAGACAAGAGACGTGATGATAAGATGTATAAAAGGTTTTCACATTAAAAAAAAGTTACTATTTTCTAACAGTTGATTCTGTCTTGTTTAACCCAGTTTTTACAAAATCGGTGCTTAAAACGTTAAACTCATCGAATCAATCTTATTTTTCTAAACTATTAACAAAATGTTTCAATTCTTAACCCTTCTTCTCATCTTAGATTTTATAACTCCTTTTATTATAAATCTTATGAAGAAAAATAAAAAAGTTAGACACATGATTTGATGGTGGTTATGTGAATGAATGAACTAGGATTGTGGAGAGCGTGGGTGAGGGTGTGACCGATCTGAAACCAGGAGATCATGCACTCCCAATATTCACTGGGGAGTGTGGAGAATGCAAATATTGCAAATCAGAAGAGAGCAACCTCTGTGAGCTGCTAAGGATCAACAGTGACAGAGGAGTTATGCTCAGTGATGGCAAAACAAGGTTCTCCAAAAATGGACAACCCATTTACCACTTTCTTGGAACTTCCACATTCAGTGAATACACTGTTCTTCATGCTGGCTGTGTTGCCAAGATCAACCCTGCTGCCCCACTTGACAAAGTTTGTGTTGTCAGTTGCGGATTTTGCACAGGTTTGTCATATATCTACTAATTTCGACTTCAGATTTTTTATTGAGCTTTTTAACACTATTTTTTGCTTTGGGGAACCACATAAAACTACTCTTTAAACTTATAATGCTAACAAAATGTTGCCAACAAAACAATGTGGAATTTGTTAACGTGTGTCAATTTTGTACATGCAGGTTTTGGTGCTACTGTCAATGTTGCAAAACCGAAGCCTAATGATACTGTTGCTGTCTTTGGTTTAGGAGCTGTTGGTCTTTCTGTATGTTTCATTTCCTTCACTGCTTTTTTTTTTCCTGCAAGAAATTAAAAAACCATAATGGCTACAGTTCTTACCTTGTTGTACTCTGCATTCTAGGCCTGTGAAGGAGCAAGGGTTTCTGGTGCATCGAGAATCATTGGGGTTGATCTACTTTCCAGTCGATTTGAACAAGGTAGATTCAATTAGGACAAGACATAGATGTGAATGATGCCTTTTAAGTGTTTGTGATATTGTTCCTTAATCAGTGTTATTGTTTTTACCTTGACAGTTAGTGCCTTTAAGAATTATTGAATAGAGAATAGTATGAAACACATACACCTAAATTTTGTTCGTTTAATTATGATTCAGATTTAAGTATATCAAATGTCTGATTACATTGCTATTCTTGGTCAGCCAAAAAATTTGGGGTCACTGACTTTGTGAACCCCAAAGAGCACAACAAACCAGTTCAACAGGTTAGTTCATACTATGCAGAAAGTAGTCCAACTTTCACTTCATTTAAATATTCTTCATTTTATAGACTAATTCGCTATCTTGCTATGATATGTGGCATTAAAGGTAATTGCTGAAATGACTGGTGGAGGAGTAGATCGTGCTGTTGAATGCACTGGAAGCATCCAAGCTTCGATCTCAGCATTTGAATGCACTCATGATGTATTTTCCAAACCCAGAGCTATTATTCTTGTTTCTAGCTACATCAGTATGAAGTTGATCTTGTAATTAAACATGAACTTCAAATGTTTCTTCTCAGGGTTGGGGTGTTGCTGTGCTTGTTAGTGTTCCACACAAGGATGCTGAATTCAAAACTCATCCCATGAAGTTCATGGAAGGAAGAACTCTGAAGGGTACCTTCTATGGCCACTTCAAACCCCGCACTGATATTCCTGGTGTTGTGGAGAAGTACCTCAACAAGGTAAATCATATAGCTATATCATGTATTTTAACATCCACCATCCACATAAAAAAAAATTGAGTTAAATATACTTCTAATCTCTAAACTAAAACTTATTTATCTCAAACTTTAATATGTTTACAAACTTTAAAAATAATAAATATAGTCAATTTTTAATTCATCAAGATTAAATTTATTGTTTTACATATTAAATGACATACCAAACTAATATTTAAGATGAAATATGCCAACTAATGTAAATAATTTAAATAATTTTACATGTTATTGGTTTAAAAAATTATATCTATTCATTTTTAAAGTTCGGATAATAAACTGCGTAAAAATTTCGAACAAAAACGAATTTTATAAAAGTTTAAGAACTAAAAATATATCTTAAAAATATATCTGGTCTAAAAAATGTTCACATTTAGTTATATATTATAGTTTAATATGAATTAGTAAGTAGAAGATTGTTGAATAATTTGTGGATGAAATGAGAATGAGTTTAAATGATAATGCAGGAACTGGAACTGGAGAAACTTATCACTCACAGTGTGCCATTCTCAGAGATCAACACAGCTTTTGATCTTATGCTGAAAGGGGAGGGAATAAGGTGTCTGATCCGCATGGAAGAGTGAAGGAGTTATGTTCTCTGGTGTGAGAACAGTGTTTGTCTTTGATGTGAAAAAAGAGAGTTGTTGGAGAATAAATTTGGCACGTAATTCAGTTGTTGAATCTGTGCTATATGTGAGTGTGTAAAGTGGTAATGGAGGTGATGACTTTCTTGGTCATCGTCCTGCTTCTGTCACTTCTTTTGCGAATGGTGTGTCTTGTAACTTTCTTCTGTTTTCTGCAATATATTTATATCTATATTTTCCTTCTTTCTTTATTAATCCTATACCTCATTGCATTTATCCATTTGGTAAGAAGGGAAAAATAGATGAAAAATCAGATCAATGGAAATAGAGTAAAATGTGGTTGGTTTAAGAAAAAATTAGAAAATAAATAAAGGGTAAATAATTGTTTCAATATAATAAATATCGATATGTTTAATTTTTAATATAATAAAAAAATTATTATATTAGTATAAAAAATTAAATTTATTACTTTTATTTGAATTTAGTTAATAGTAAAAATAATTAAACACACATTTAATCTTGGTTAATTATATAAAAATTTAAATTTCGTTAATATTATTGAATTTGATTAATAATTGAAGTAATTAAATGTATATTTAGTTTTTATTAATTTCATGTATGTTTATTAAAGAAAAAAATAACTAATCTTAATATATAATTTGTAAAAAAAAATTATTGAAGATAAACATGTGTTAAAGTATTGTTGAATTATTTCTATCATTAATAAAATTTAAATAAAATTAAGAAAATTGAAATTATTGTATTAAAATTGTAATTTATTTTATTATACTATTTATTTAGAAAAAGAACAAAAATAACTATAAATCACGCGTTTTTTTTCAACTAAAAGCGATCGCTATTTTTCCTTGCTCACATATGTTTATCTATATTTTATCTTGGGCGATAACTATATAATATTCATGGTAAGAAAAAATTGTAATCTTCTTAATATATGGTCTGGTATTTGATAATGCATGAAACAAATAACTAAATAATTGAAGATATGACATGTTAATTGAGCTATCACTTTTGTAACGTCCCATTTAATTAATAAACGTAATTAAGGAAATGCCACACACAAATGATACTATATAGCAGTCTGGGGGTCCTTAACCCAACCCTTACAAACTAGACACACCATGATGCCGAAAGAATACAGTTGAAAAGTCTAATCCATACTGGTAGAGAAAGTAAAGCATGACGTGATACATGGGACAAAGCCCTAAAGGAAAACCAAGATCCAGCCCATGCAGATCATGCAGCGGAATCATCACCTCCCTGTTGTCCACGGTTGTTCCTCGCATCTGCTCACACCAACAAGTTGATGATCATCGCAAGAGAGAGAACCACACAGCAGAACACACAACAACAAAAGTAGGGTAAGCTAAAGCACAAAAGATTTCATCCATCAAGTCCAATATAATTTCACAGTATCATACACTCATTTAAACCAAGTATGTTATGACTCTTCAAGCAATACACTACGACTCGACTCGACTCATCCGGATACATATAACTTGGTCGGATTCAGCGGATGCTTGCACTTGTGGTGGATACCTCTGCTCACCCCCGAGCTGCTCACCCCCGAGCTATGTGTTACAGTGTTACAATAAATCAATTTCCCTCACCACAAGGTTAGCCTTTAGAAGATTTCAGGCCTCCTACTACTCTCACCACAGGAGCCAGTCCGCTCTAGGTGAGACTAACTAACTCCTTAGAGTGTCAGGATGCAACCTTACCTTGAATCCTTACCTAGTTATACAGATGGGGCACCACCATGGACACCCACTAACAAGGACCATGGAATTACGTCCCGACCACTGAAGCGCAACCCCGGAGGTCTCACCTAGAGACCCCCAAGGAATTACACGCTGACACGGACCTACATTCATAAATCAGCAATACAAGAACATTAAATCATGTTTACAATTTCATACCAACCCCTGGGATCAATTCCTCATACGTATCACATTTTGAATCCATACCACTGGTCATCACCACCCCATGAGTCTAGGGCCTCATCTCATATCAATACCATGTTACTTTAATTCCAATCCACGTACATAGAATTCAACTCATCTCGTTATCATGCCACATTAATAATGCCCATCTCATTTAGTTCACATGCCAATTCTTATACCAAACCAATCATCTACAATTCATGAATCATGCTACGCATACATAATACTCCATTATATACATGTCTCTCATTACAACATTCATACCCAAACCAATACCAATCATCCAAGAATAAACAAGCATCTAAATACAGCACTGTCTCACCCAACACCTCGCTCAGGCTGAAGGGTCTCGCTCAGGCGAGCCCCCTTCGCCTAGGCGAGGGCTCAAAAAGCATCCAGAAATCAACGCGAGATCGCGCTTAGGTGAGACCTCTCTCGCCTGAGCGAGATACTCGCTCGCTCAAAAAGAAGAGTGGGTCGCCTGGGCGACCTTTCGCGTAAAAAGGGTTTGGGCGAGTCCCTGTTCATCTCGCCTAGGCGAGACTGGCCCGCTTGGGCGAGATTCACAGGTCTCGCCACTGTTTTCCTGCAACAGTTCCTCGCTCCAGCCCAAACAACATATTCATACAACAATTTCAAGCGTTCAGAACCAAAATAGCAACACACCAACCACACAAACTCGAAATAACAGTCAAACAATGAAGGAAACGGGACATATGAGTAAGGTCTTAGCTTCCCTACCTGGAAAATGATAAGCACGAGATCTCGACCCCTAAACAGCGGAGAACGGCAACACAAGGGGCGACTCAAGGTAATGGAGTACAAGTCCTCTTAGCTCAACATGACAGTGGAAGCAAACCCTAGCGGAGGGGGGTTGACAGTTGTAGTCTTAGGTTCTCTGAAATGAATGGAAAATGAGACTTAGGGCAACTAAGATTGATTTTTATCTACTAGACCAGCCCTTAGGCCCACTTACAAGGGCAGCCCTTTTAGTTTAGGGCTGAAAGATAAGGAGCAATCTTAACGGGCCTCAGAACTTTTGTCATGAACTAGTGTAACTTTGAAAACATGTCAAGCATAAAAAAAAGTATAATTCATATGATGAAAAAAAAATTACAAGAAAATGATTAGGCTGAGCATAAAAATATTACTTAGTGAGTTTTGAGGACTCTTGTGAGAAGAGCAACCCAATTACATAACTAAAGTCTAAATGGGGCCTTCTTCCTGCACCCCAAAAAATTCTTCTGTACCCCCAAAAATTACAGTTTTGACCCTATTAAATTTTTTACTTGTCTCGGTGGTTGAGAGAATTGAAATTCAATTTACTGCGGGCCAGTTTCTTTTATTACTCAGCGTTGCACCCCCAAATAATATGTCTCTGTTCCATTTTCTTTCTTGTGCTTCCTCCGTTCAATTCTTCGGTTGTTATTCTCTGCACTTTGTCCAGTGGTCCCAGGTTTCCCTCTCTTTCATTTGAAGGTGCTCTATCCAGTGGTGGTGTCCCTGCTTTCACTACTTCAGCTGCTCCAAGCTCATTGCTCCAAGCTAATTCCACACGTGGTTTTCAATTTGTTAAAGCTTTTCTTGTTCTCTTGCACGTTACAGGTTAGTATTCCTTCATGTTTTTATTAATGGTTTGTTGGAATCTTGGAATTTTGTCTCTTGTGTTGGATATTTTATTTTGTGATCACTACGGATGTGGAGATACGTTTCAAGAAAATGTGAAACAGATGTCAACATCTATTATGTATTTTTTTTCCTATTACGGATGTCGAGATCCGTTTCAGAAAGATGTGAAACGGATGTCGACATCCGTTTCAAATTTTTTTGAAACGGATCTCGACATCCATTTCATTTTATTTTGCTTTTTTTACGAAACGGATGTCGAGATCTGTTTCAGGAAAATGTGAAATGGATGTCGACATTCGTTTCACATTTTTCTGAAACGGATCTCGACATTCGTTTCGTGTTTTTTTTTTTCTTGTTGAAGATGTCATAGCGAGGCAAGCGAGGCAAAGAAGCATTGAGGCAAAACCAAGATACAGAATGTTGTAATGAGAGCTTGAGGTTGGAGTGCATGTGACAGTGGAGGTTAGAGTGCAGGTGACAGTGTGTTTGAGTGTGTGTTGTGTGCGTGGTGAGAGAGTCCACTGAGTGTGGTTTTAGTGTGTGCGTGAGTGAAGTACGTTATGTGTGTGAGTTTATGTGAGTTTGTGAGGTTGTGTCTTGTGTGAGTGGTGAGAGAGTGTAGTGAGTGAGTGTGGTTTTAGTGTGTGCGTGAGTGAGGTGCAATGGTGTGCGTGAGTTTGTGAGGTAGTGTGTTGTGTGCGTGAGTGAGAGAGTGTAGTGAGTGTGGTTTTAGCGTGTGCGTGAGTTTGTGAGGTAGTGTGTGTTATGTGCTAGGTGAGAGAGTCCAGTGAGGTTCAGTAGTTGTGTTTCAGCTAGGTGAGAGAGTCCAGTGTGTGTGCTAGGTTGTGTGCGCGAGTTTGTGTTTGTGTTTGTTTCTTTTATTTTGAGCTAAGGATAATTTTTTCTCCTGTTGCATTGCATATTTTGGTTATCTACTTGCATATTTTGCTTATGTGCTTGCCTTAATCGAGTTTTTTTTTGTATTAAAATATTTTCTTTTTATTATAGCTCATCATGGAAGATCATCATTTTAGTTATTTGAGTTTCTTGGATTCTCAAATGGATTCTCAAGTAAATTGTAGTCTCATGTCAAACTTTTCTGATTTCGTTCATGATATCTGCGAACAAGATTATACATCTCACTTTACAATTGATGATATCTTCCCAACACGTGAAGATTTAATTAAGTGGGTTAGAGGGATTGTTTTTAATCTTGGATTTGTTGTTATTATGCTAAGATCAGATAAATATAATGGACAACCTGGAAGAAAGACCAATGTATTACTAGGTTGTGAAAGAGGTGGAAAATATAGAAAATGTAAATGTGATGCAGAACCTAGTTTATCTGGGATAAGAAAATGTGATTGTCCCTTTAGATTGAGAGGCAAACCCATCTCTCAAGGGGAGGGATGGATGTTGAATGTAAAATGTGGTTACCATAATCACGATGTCTCATCTACTCTAGTTGGTCACCCTTATACGGGTAGGTTGAAGTCCCTGAACACTCGTTGCTTGTTGATATGACTAAAAGTCAAGTAAAACCTGCAAATATACTTCTCACTCTCAAAGAAAAAGATGAGTATAATGTGACAACTTTGAAGCAAGTATATAATGCAAGATATAGGTACAAACGTTCAGTAAGAGGTTCAAGGACCGAGTTGCAACAGTTAATGTTGATGTTGGAACGTGATCACTATATCCATTTTAGTAGATGTGTTGATGAATCTGATGTGGTTAGCGATCTGTTCTAGACCAATCCTGATGCTGTGAAGTTGTTAAATTCATTCAATATTGTGTTCTTAATGGATAGTACTTATAAAACCAACAAATATTGGTTGCCATTGCTCGAGATTGTTGGTGTCACCTCAACAGGTTTAACTTTCTCAGTCGTGTTTGCATTTTAATCCAGCAAAATAATTTCACTTGGACTCTTGAAAGGCTAAGAGTTTTGTTTATGACGTCTGAGGGTGGTCCACAAGTCATTATAACTGACAGGGATCTGGCACTAATGAATGTTGTTGGCATTGTGTTCCCTAAGTGTTATCATATTCTATGTCGTTTCCATATTCAAAAAAATGTGCAGGCAAAGTGCAAAATGTTAGTGAATTTTGTTGATGCATGGGATGTTGTACTGCAAGCATGGGAGAATGTTATGGACTGTGAAGATGAGTTAAAGTTTAACGATTGTGTTAATCATCTTGAGCTTGTTTTCCAGTCATGGCCTGTATTTTTTGAATATGTTAATGACTCGTGGATCATTCCTTACAAGAAATACTTTGTGAAAGCGTGGACGAACAAAGTTATGCATTTAGGGAATACTACATCAAACAGGTATGTTTGCATCTTCTTATTAATTCATTTTTTTATTAATGGTTTATATGATTCCATGTATAAATTGTATTAGGGTTGAGTCTACTCACTGGAGCCTCAAGAAAGTTCTTAGAAGTACTATGGAAGACCTTTGTTCGTGTTGGGATGGAATTCACAACGTTATTATCTTGCAACATAACTAAATAAAGGTTTCTTTTGAAAGAAGTCTTAATCTGATAAGTGACTCTTACAAGACATTGAGTTATAGAAGATTAGTGGGATATGTTTCTAGATCTGCCTTAGAACTCCTTGCTCCAGAGTTAGAAAGAGTTAAGAAAATTGGATTCGATACTAGTCGTTGTCGCTGCATTCTCAAACAAACTTATGGTCTTCATGTGCGTGTGAATTAGCACGATATGACCCTGGGATGATTCCTTTCCAAGAAATTCATGTCATGTGGACTAGGTTGAGCTTCTCAAATGTGTCCTTTTTCACAATCCGAAGGGCAATTATCTATTCAGAGCGAGGTTGATCTACTGCTTAATCTTTTCAAAGAAGTTGACATTGTAGGAAAAGTCACCATCAAACATAAATTACTTGACATAGTTTGCCCTTCGATGACATCGATGTTGCCGCCAGCGAGTAAAATTAAGACGAAGGGTGGACCTAAAAGTCATCGATCAAAGAAGTCAACCAAACGTGATCCTTCATATTTTGAGCATGTTGACGCCTTCATTGAGTCATCAAGACAAGACACGTGTGTTGCAAAAACAGAAAACAAGTTGAAGACCAAAGGTGTAATCCAAGAAAAAGATAATACACATGCTAGAACAGTTCAATCTTGTTTTTCAGCCTTATATAGTGGATGTTGTGGATGTAGTGGCAGATGGTCATTGTGGGTATAGATGCATCGCTGCATTGCTCGATATAGGTGAGGAGTCATGGCCTCTAATCAAACATGATTTATACAAAGAACTTAGTCAATGGCGAGATGAATATGCTACATTAGTTGGAGGTTATGATCGTCTGGAAGAACTAAGAAAGTCTTTGCTAGTTCATTCACCATCAGGGGCATGACTTCTATACACTAATGTTGAAACTTATTTATTAAATGTTTTTATCATTTTGTTTGATTATAATCTAATTAATTACATACAGGCTAATCTAGACAAGTTAATGACTATACCAGACATGGGTTATGCGATTGCTAATCGATATAATGTAATCCCCGTGTGCTTGTCACCAGTTTAGAATTTGATGATATTCTCACTTCGTACATCCGCACCTATTTTGCAAAGTCAACATCGACTAATTTGTATTGGATATGTTTACGGTTCTCATTTTGTGCAGGTATATATTTTTTTTTCAAAGAACTTTATTTCTTTATTGACTAATTACATATTTACAGGTTCGTCTGTAAGAAGGTTGTCCATTATCGATGGTGGATATCATATCATCTAGCAATTGTTATCCAAAGGAAAAGGGGTGGGCATCATTTTATAGAGATAGGATGCATGCATTCATAGATTTACACGTAGTGGATCATAGATATGTAGATCTTATTAAAAACTGATATTTGTTAATTGTATTAAATTTTTGACTGTTGTAGTTTATTTTAGGAAATTTCATATTGTAATGTACTTTTAAAAAATACGTTTGTAATTATTTTACTAATATATAAGATAATAACTTCTCTGGCCAATGGACGGATATATTTTGGTCTTATTGCTAACAAAATAGACGTATGAATTTGTAATCATAAATATATGAAATAATTTAATATAAAATCCAATAAAAATGTAAATTCTAACACCAAATACAAACATAAAGTAAATCGGCTATCCAGATGTAGATGGTCGTCAACCTCGAACTCTACGTCCTCCTCTAGTCTCTTCCTCTTCTGTTGCATCACGAGCTATCTGTAATAACTCATGTGTGCGATCCCAAGAATTGTGCCCTCACTAATGTCTCTACAATCTATCATCCGCTGATAATACCAAGTTAATGTCCAATATTTAAGTTACTAATATGAACAAATAAATTTGTTACATACCAATAAACCACCAGAAGATGATGACCCTAACGTCCTCTAAACTAGTATGTCATCTGGCAAATTTCGACGAAGTCGCATAACCACAACCCTAGGTTGCTCGGCCTCAACTCCGCGTAAAATGTAAGGATGGAAGACCCTCCTAAACCACTGCAAATATCCATCCGAACATGAAAAAGGAGCTGGCGCGGAGACCACCTGAACTACGAAAAACTATTAGTAGTCTCTCCACCAATCATCATTAGTCGAAAAGTCCAACATGGGAAGCGAACTCGACGGTCGTGGAATAGGCTGCATGAAGCCAAATTGTCGCAGCACACGCTTCAACAGATGACGGTGTACGAGGATACCAAGCTTGAGGTAGCCAAAAAACATGGCAGATACAACAAGTGGTCGACCAGCCCTATGTGCTACATATGGGTTCCAAATCACCCCATCATATGTTAAGGCATCCAATTGGACTCTAACATCAGCTATAGCAGAAGTAGCGCGTCCAGTGATATAACGTCTAGCACGGGGTTCGGTCTCCACATATGTATCCCGTAATTGCTTCCTTCCCAATGTAGGGAAGTGCTCGTATATCCAAGCATGTATCAAATAACATTTCATTTAACTATTCTGATATAAAAGAAAAAACAAGTAAAATATTTAACAAAATGTAATATAAAATGGTACATGTAGAAGAGGTAGGTATCCAGCTAATTGCTTTGTATTTGCAAAGTTGGCATCTCCTAGATGCTCATATAAGTAGACAAGAGCGCAACTCCTCAAGCATATCTACGACATGTAGGGAGATCTCTAAATAGCTCGAGGTAATGGGTACGGACATAGGTGGCACTTTTATTAGCAAATATCGTGCACCCTAAGAGGTGCAAAAGATATGCGCGTGCAACAAACTCCCAAAGCTCGTTATCACAACAACTATCATAAAACTCTCTCAACCAGCTAAGTCTGACTTGTCCACCACAACTTTGATTCAACTCATTGCAAGCCATGGTTTGATCAACACCAAGAAGTGTCATCAAAATCTCAATTGAATCTTCATATTTAAGATCTCATATTTAAGATTTTCAGTGGAGCAAAACTGTCCAGTGATGGGAAAATGAAGGAGCGACCAGACGTCATCTAAAGTGATGGTCATCTCACAAATTGGTAGATGAAAAGTATTAGTCTCGGGATGCCATCTCTCCACGAAACCCAATATTAACCCAACATCGAGATATTCATATAAAATATCGCATAGAGGCGATAATCCAAAAGCTACCACAAAGGGGAGAACAAAAGGGTGAGGAGGTCCTAATTTTTTCACTTTTTTAATGTGGGAGACTACTTTCACAACACGATCCTAAGAAAAAAATAAACATAAAACAATAAAAATACATAACAACAATAAAATAAAACATTTATAAAAATTTCTTACTAACATGACCATCACATGATCTGTGCAACATGATCCTGGTACTGAGCCAATAAAGAAGTATCAGAGGGACCACCTAGAAATCCTGCACCATTGTTATCAATCCCCTGCTCCTCGTCCTAAGGAACATCGGAAACCTCATGCTCTACGACATCATCCTGAACAACATCAACCTCGTGTTGACCCTTTCTACAACCTGAAGAGGTCGGTCTCCTCCGTGCAGCACCATGTGCAGAACTCTCGAGTGCATTGTGTGAATTATAAGACCCACTTTTTTCAGCCCTAATGTTTAAGGGCCAACCCTAATTTGTTGGGCCTAAGGCTGGCCCATAGGGTGCCCAAAGACCTTAAACAACCCTAATCCTCTCATTTCAGCTCACTTTGCAAAAACAACACCTTGCTCACGTTCTTTTTCTCTCAGCAGTGCTCTATTAGGGTTTGAGTGAGAGCCCCTTTCCTCTAAGTTTGTAGTGTGTTTCCCTCATGTAAGTTAGACTTCACTCTTCTCTTATATTTTCCTTTGCCAATTGCGTTGTTCTGTCTTGAGTCATCCTTATGGACTCATTTTTGCTCTTGTGTTCGTGCTTCCAGCTTGCGAAGCTATCCTTGGAGTTGTAGTACCATTCTGCTTGCTTAAGCCTCCTCCCAGTAGCTTTTGATAAGGTAAGGGAAACTAGGGTTTACATTTTCTTAATATTCTACTTATTTTTCTTGTTTGTTTTGATGGCTTTGGTACTTGAATCAGATTGTTGGTTGTATGAAACTGTGTGGTATGTATATGCTTGGCTGAAACAAGTGTGACAGGTGCGAATAGGCGATAAACCTACTAATCTCGTTCAAGCGGGTGACCCTCGCCTAAGCGAGAGTAACAGGAACTCACCCCCGGTTCCAACGCGAGTTGTCGCTTAGGCAACTGATTGTGTTTTTGAGCGAGAAGTGGTCTCACTTAGGCGAGACGCTTCAGCTTGAGCGAGAACTCGTTGGAACCCTGCATCACACACTATCGAACTCTCACCTAGGCGAGAAGGGCTCGCTTGAGCGAAAGTACCCCTTTTGCCTGAGCGAGAACCTTTAGCTTGGGCGAAGGCTCGGGCAAGAGGTGTTGTGTTAGCTAATGTTATTCCATGATTGTTTTGAATGTCTTTTTGCTCTTAGTATGGGGTAAGGCTTGCTATGTATGCTTGAATGAGACTGATTCGCATGTGTTATTATGTATTAGGTCATGACTTGGTTGGGATGAACATTGGTATGCATTTATAAAGGATGAGGTTGATGAAATATTGTTATGTAGAGCATGAAATGGGAGAAAAACATGACCGGTTTGGTTGGTTGGCTGAATTATCACATGAGATTTTTGGGTGCATGAGGTGAGACATGATTCTGGTGTGGTTAGGACGTAATTCTACGTTGGTTGTGTGGTGGTGCCTCATTTGGTCAGGACGTAATTCCATGACTCTCTAGGTGAGATCTCATGGTGGTGCCTCATTGGTCAAGACGTAATTCCATGACCCCTGTTAGTGGGAGTTCATGGTGGTGCCTCATTTATATAATTTAGTAAGGATTCAAGGTAAGGATTGCATGCTGACACTCTAAAGAGTCAGTTAGTCTCACATAAAGCGTACTGACTCGAGTTGTGAGAGTAGCAGGAGGCCTAGAACGCTTTAAGGGCTAACCTTGTGTGTGGGGGATGAAACACTGTAACAATTAGCTTGGTAGAGCAACTCGGTAGAGTAGTAAAGGTCACCACAAGTGCAAACATCCGCTGAATCTAACTAATTATATGTATCTGGATGAGTCGTGTCGTGAGTCTTAGTGTATTGTTTGAAAGTCATAACATGATTGGTTGACATAAGCATCTTGGACTATGAAATTGTATGTAACTGTATGTTAAATCATTTTTTTGTTCTAGCTTACCCTTTGTTTGTTTGATTGTTATGTGTGTTGACTTCTCTCTTTGCAATGATCATCAATTTATTGATATGAGCAGATGCGAGAAATCCTCGTGGTCAACAAGGGAATGGTGACTCCGCTGCATAGCCTGTCTAGGCTGGATTCCGTTTAATTGGGCTTTTCTTTTAGGGCTGTGGCCCATGTATTGCCTTATCCTAGAACTTTATTTGGAATACTTTAGATTCCTTACTCTATTTTGTTACTGGCATTGTGGTGTGCCTTAGTTTCTTTCCTATTTTCTTGTGGACAACTGTAAGGAGTAACGTTTATACTCTAGGACCGTGCTTACTATATTATTCGGTGTGACACTTTCTTTAATTATGGTTATTAATTAAATGGGGTGTTACATGAACTCGTCTAGATAAATTACCTCGTGTCCTAACCATATCTATAATTAAAAGTATCAAATTTTCGGTAACCAAATATAGCAACACGTAAACAAAGAAAAATCACCAACAAACAATAATATCACTCAAATTCAAATTAACAATAACATATACTAATGCATCATGCACAATTGATACGCAATTGAAACACAAGAAAAAAAATATGTAAATGCTGCTTCTGCCTCTACCATTTGTCTTCATTTTTCCCTACTAAGACCCTACATGTGACCTTCCAAGTTTTGATATTCAAAATTAAGAGAAAAATAATTTGTTTTCACGTAGAAGTTAAAAACTATCTAGCAAGAATCTTTTATTATATTTTTTTTACTTATTTATTCATTCAGAAATTATGAATGTGATTCTGATAGTGCAAATAATCAACATTAGGGGTCAAAAGCGGTTGATTTGATTCCTCTAATATATACATTTTACTGTAATATATTTGGTTAAAAATGAATTTTTATTTTAATATTTTGCTATTGAAGTTGATGGAACAAAATATATAGGAAATACGATCGAGAACCATCAAACTATTTAATTGTTGTTGTTTATTAAGGATGTCAAATTATGAACTGTGGGAGGAACCATTATTGTGACACCATGATTGGCTTGTGAGGAACATGAAAAAGTCTTACAAAAAAACAAAATATAAAAGAAAAAACATGAAACGAATGTCAAAATCCGGTTCAAACTTTTAAAAACGGATCTCGACATCCGAAATACTCAAAAAAAGCAAAAAAAAACATGAAACGAATGTTGACATCCGTTTCAGACTTATATGACACGAATCTCGACATCCGGAACGCTGAAAAAACAAAAAAAAAAACATGAAACAGATGTCGACATCCGTTTCAGATTTTAATGAAACGGATCTCGACATCCGTTTTGCTAAAAAAAACATGAAACAAATGTCGACATCCATTTCAGATTTTAATGAAATGGATCTCGACATCCGTTTTGCTAAACAACAAAAAAAAAATACATTAAACGGATGTCGACATCCGTTTCAGACTTTTATGAAACGGATTTCGACATCCGTTTTGGTCACTTTCATAGAAAAAAAATTTGACTTCCGCAGTTCATATTAAACATGAATCTTTGATTATATTTTCTAAATAAACAACATATTCATGCATCTATTGCACACACCACGTTCCGTAAAATAAAATTAAAAAATACATGGTATAGAATAACTTAACTGGATTAATTCTTGGTTGTTTGGCTGTTGGCAGTGTTGTTGGCAATGGAGTGTGTGTGGGGCTGCAGACTCAAACGAAGAGGAGAGAGGGGTGCGCCAATACAAAAGACACAAAACGGGGAGAGGAAATGCGAGAAGGAAACGAGAGTGTGAATGTGGAGGCGTGGAGGAAGGAAACCGAAAGTGTGAGTGGAGAGCTGGAGGAGGAAGTAGCAACAAATAAAGCAATTAAAGGCGGCTAGGTTTAGGGTTTAGGTCAAACTGAAAAAGTAGACCAGGGGTGCAGGGAATCTAATTCTTTTTTGGGGTGCATTTTAGGGGTAGAGGGGAATGGTTTTTGGAGTGCTGAGTGTCGTGGTGTTAAATGAAGAGAGAGTTACTTTTACTTTTTACTATGAAAAAAGATGAAAATATGTAAGTTTTTGGAGGTATTGAAAAAATAGTTAAATGTGTAGGGAGAAGACCCCAATCTAAACATAAGGCTTTTACTTCATGCACGCAACCCAATTACATAACTAAAGTCTAAACATAAGGCTTTTACTACATGCACACAACCCAATTACATAACTAAAGTCTAAGGCTTTTACTACATAACCCAATCACGGAACCCACAATTTTTGTGTACCTCATCAAATTTTCAAAATAACCATTTTAATTTTTATAAAAGTGATTTCCAACTATGTATTTGAAAATTTTCTAAATTTTCGGAATAATATTTTGAAAGCAAAAATTCTGGAACAAAAAGTTTTAAATAATAAACAAAAGGGAAAATGAGAAATAAAAGACGGAACTGCAACAAATGAGAAATAAAAGACGGAACTGCAACAAATTAAAAGTGAGGATGGATGTGAGAAAGAAAAATGATATCAATATTTTTAATTATTAATCACAGGACAAAATTAATTTAGTTTTGCTCAGTTTCATATATTTTATTTTATTGAGTTCCCTGAAAATTATTTATGGGGGCACGAGACATTACAACTCAAAATTTAACTCCCAATTTAAAGCGCGCAAAGGTGGATCTACACACCCACGCTGTCCTTGTGGCCACATAAATATAAAAACAATATTTTTATAATTTTTTAAATCAATTTGTGTGGTTGATTATTGGAAATTGATTTATTGCATTCTCTTTTATAGTTTTGTCCACCCACAAAACACCAACATTGTTTTTAAATAATAATAATAGTATTACTCTTTGAAACTAATATGCCCTATTAAAAACCATAAGTGAACATAAAGGTTTTTATCAGAATTTTATTACTATAATAATTTTATTGCATAAAGATATAAACAAATAAAATGTAAATCCATTTTTAATTTATGTAAAGTTAGTGAATCTGATTTTTATTCTCACAAAGTTTTTCTATACTTACAAAATTTAAAATCGCTGTTATTAATTCTAATAACGTATGTAAATATATGTTTTAATTCTCGTAATATTTTGTTTTTCACTTTTCAAAATTTCAAATAAATATTTAGTTTCTTAATATTCATTTTAAAATAAATAAATGCTTTATTTTAGAAATGTCGCATACTAATGACAAATCAATAAATAAATGGCCTATTTATATTTCGTTCAATAAATAAATTTTTAACTAATATTAGAGATATAGTAGTGCTTTTTTAAATTAAAATAAATAATTTTGTTTATCATAATCAAAACTGAATGTTTAGCCTTAAAAGACAAAAAATCAAATCATACTATTTAAAATTGATTTAAACGAGTTATCTTATATCTATATTCATACAATCTATTTAATTATATTTGAATCAAATATAAATTGATAATATTTTGAAAATCTAAATTGATAATATTAGATTGGACCATATTCAAATCAGCTAAAATTAAGTTAGGTTCATGTTAGGTAAGGTTAGACCAATTTAGATTAAAGTTAAGCTAATTCGGTTCGAACTCAGTTGAATTGAGTTAGATCATGTCTAGATAGAGTTGAATCAACACAAGCACAATTCAAGTCGAGTTAACTCGAATCCAAATCGAATATAGTTAACCTAGGTCCAAGTTGAACCGAGTTAGGGTAAGCCCAAATTCAGTCGAGTCAGGATGGGTGCAAGTTCATATAATATGAGGTTGATCCATATTTAGTCAATTTAGGCTAAGATCAAGTTGGTTTTAGTCTTATAAAGACCAACTCAAGCCTTGCCCTATTAAGAGTAGACCCAACCCAATTAAGATTGAATAAAGTCAAGCCAAAGTTAAGTCAAGCCAATTGGGACTCGAGACAAACTAAGTTAGCCCATCAAGACCATGTCAGGCTTGGCCACATCAAGACTCCATTAGGCCTAAGTTAAGCCAAATTTTCCTTAAGCCTAGATTGAGCCGAGTCAGCTCAAGTCCAAGTCAAGTTGAGTCGAATAAGCTCGGGGTCAGGTCGAACCAAGTTAGTTTGGACCAAACTTAGTAAATTTAGCTAAAACAATGTTGGCTTAAGTCCATTTAAGTCAAGTCAAACCATGCTTAGATTGTACTGAGTCAACCTTGGCCCTAGTCGACCCTTGTCACTCCAAACTAAGGTAAAGTCGAGTTGACTTGAACTAAGGTCGAACCAAGTTGATTTAGACAAGTTCGAGATGATTCAGTAAGATCCTAGGCTGAGTCGAGTTGGCTTAAAATGAAGTCGAGCTAAGCCGGTCTGAACATTGATTCAACTTGGGCCTATGTTGAAGCAAGTCAGTCCAAGCCCATGTCAAACATAGTCACCTCGAGCCCGTGTCTTTGTTCGAGGTTGAGCTGAGTCTATCCAAGTTGAGGTCGAGTTAGGTCGTTTTGAGCTCTTGTAGTGCTGAATTGACCCAGGCGTAAGTCAAGCTGAGTCCAACCAAACAATTTGGAGAAAAAGATTGATTTGGTGAGTTTAGAAGGGAGGCTGAAAGAAGTTATGCGTTCAACTTCCCTGCTAATAAAAACTTGCAATTAACATTTGACGATCAAAAAAATATAAAATTGAGTTTGAACTAGGTGGGAGCAAGATGGGTTGGACTAGGTATGACCATGTCGAGTTGGGCCTGTGTTGGCTTGAGCACTTGACCCACATCGAGTTAGGCTATGTCAAGTGAGACTAGTTGATCTCAAGTCAAGTTGGTGAGTCTAGTCTCACCTCTAGTCAGTTTTGTTGGACCTAAGTTAGACTGAGTTTGTTTGAGATTATGTTAAGTCATACCCAAATTGAACACAATAGGTTGAGTTCTCAAGTCAAACTCAAGTGACATTGAGATACGTTAACTAGGTTGAACTTATGCTTAACCAATATGCCTATATGGTATAAAAGGGCGGAACATCATATTGGCAAGGGGAGCCACGACTCCCCCAAAATATTTTGAATTTTTTTTATATATTTATATATTTTTTAAATTATAATTATATATTATTTATATTAATTTTATATTATGGAAAATAATAATAAAAAATAAAATAAAAAGTTTAATGGAAACATTGATTTATAAAAGATATTAGGATTTTGTTTTTGCTATAAGATATTTCTACCATGTAAGTTATTATGAAAGTGTGTGAAGAGAAAAAAAAAATACAAAGAGATAGATTGGGAAACAAAGGTTGGAGAACACATAAATTGAGTTGCACGATCTCTCACATATCAATGTTAGTATCTTATAATAATTTATGTATGTTAGATTCATGATTCTTCTTAGGATGTTTATCCCAAATTAATGTAAACCCTAATTATGATTTTAGAGATTCTTTTATGAGATTGGTATGAATCTAATTACAATTTCCCTAAATTAGTATAATACTTAATTATGAAATTTAGGGATTTTGTGTTTTCCTCCTATGGTAAATTTTAAAGTTTTGAATTTAATTAAACTGATATGAGTTTTATTATGTTTTGTAATGTGATAATTGTGATTTGTGAATATAAATTTTATCTTTTTCTAAATAGGTGAGGGGTAATAGATTTATATTAGAAAAATTGTGATAAAGAGTAAAATAATTGATTCTTTTTTTTTTGAAGGAGGAAGGTTTGTTATAAAAATGAAAAAAAAATTCATCTATGTTTACTAAACTTGAGAAGTTTCATAATAACTAAGAATTGAAGACAATGAAAAACAAATCTCTAACGTTCCTAAAGTTATATATAATGAATTTAAAAATTCATTGGAACGCAATCCAGGAAAAACATCCTCAAATTTCACCATACCCACCAATACGAAGGGTTTATCTAAAATGGTATTGTATTCATGGTTTGATATCATGAAATAATAACGAATGATAATCATATGTTTTTGAATTCTACTATTATTAGTGCTTGCAACACTGATGATATAAATATTAAGTTAAATGATATAGATATTAAGTTAAATTAATCTCTCGTCGAGTAAATTAGTTGATTCTACATTGAATTATTTTAATTTACAAAATAGATTTAATAAATATTTAATTCATGGATTGAAAATTTTGAATATTTAGTTAAAAATATATATAGATTTTAAATTCATTCTATCTCGATTAAATCTAGACTAAATTTTGAGAAATTGAATCCAAAAGTATTCCTCACAAACCCCAGAATTTTGTTCAGTGCTCAAACTAACAAACAATATAACATGAACCATGATGGAACCTACTAAAATTATGCAGGATAACATAGTAAACAAGTTTTTCTATTCTGAGTTACACCTTCAATAATCTAAATTCAAAATGGATAATATCTCGTGTTCCGTAATTGAATTTTAAAGATGATATCTAAACATCCTGAAGCTGGAAGTATTAATTTTTACGTCTATTTTTCTTTCCTCTTCTCAGTTTTGGATTCTGAGAGAGCGTATCTTTTTCACCCATTCACCGATCCTATTTGTCACCATTTCTTGCGTCCAACACAACAACACAATAACTACACAAACACGCGATCTCATTAACTAAAGCATGTTCTCACTCACTCTCCTACCAATCTCATTTCTGGTCTCAACTCCGAAGTGAGATCCACACTTTCATCTCTTCTTCTCTTTCACACACTCAAACCAAATGAAGTCCCTTTGGTCCATGGATTTTCTCAAAACCTCATCTGTTGTTAGAGTCACCGCCCTCACACTCTTCTCCCTCACCCTCTTTCTCTTCCTCTTCACGCATTTCTCCCCCACTTCTTACTCTTCCTTCGCCTTCTCCTCTTCTGCCGCCGTCGATGCACCCTCGCCGGAGCAGCCACCACCTCCTCCTCCTCCTCCTCCTCCGCCGACTCCGCTGGCGATGGCGCCTCATCTTCCGGAGCCGAAATTGTCTCGTGAGCCACCGTTACCGCCGGTGGAGCGAATGGGGGTGTTGGACGGGAACGGCGTGATGACGGAGGATTTCAGAGTGGGGGAGTTAGATCCGGGTTTGGATGAGGAAGGGCAAAACGGCAGCGTTTTTGTAAAGGAGAGTGGTGGTGTGAGGGAGAAAGTGGAGAAGTATAAGATGTGTGATGTGAGGATGGTGGATTATGTGCCGTGTTTGGATAATGAGGAAGTGATGAAGAAGTTTGAAGGGAGCGTGAGAGGGGAGAAGTACGAGCGGCATTGCCCCCAAGAAGGGATGGGCCTCAACTGTCTGGTGCCGCCGCCCAAGGGTTACCGGAGGCCCGTACTTTGGCCCAAAAGCAGAGACGAGGTACTTGCTCTGTAAGTTTTTTGTTTCTTTGTGAAATGCTTTTTTTTTTTTGTCTTCTTTCTTTGGGTGGTTGGTGAGTTGCATTTGGGTTTTGGTGAGTAATGATTTTGATGAAATGACTGATTAGTTAGCACGCTTTTTTGCATGGATGGTCATAGGCCAAGGACTGCTCGCGAACATGTTTAGTTTTTGTTTTATGTGAAAGGATGTTTTGTCTGATGTTGCTGGTGAATTTGAGAAGGGTTGTTTGGTTGTAGTTTTGGTGAGTGGTGATTTTGAAAGGGGTGAGAAGTTGGCACATGTTAGTACATGGATGGCCTTGGCCAAAGTACAGCTCACTAATGTGTTCAGTTTTTGTTTCATATGAAACGTTGTTTTGTGTTCTCTAGATGGTGAACTTGAGCAGGGGTGTTTGGTTGTGGCTTTGGTGAGAGTGGTGATTTTTGAAAGAGTTAATTAGTTAGCACGCTGGACATGGATGGTCATTGAGAGCTTGTGAGCACATTCTAAGATAATGTATGCTTTGTTCAAGGAGAATGCTAAGTGCTAACCTATAAGGGTAGGAGTTAAGGATTAAGGTGGAAGGTTTTCGTGAGAAAGTGTTACCAATGTACCCTTCTAAGTGTTTTTCTATGTAAAAAATAGAATGTATATATTAATTGTTTAACCAATGAACTAAGTAGTGGGAGCCTTTTCTGAAATGAAAAAATGCATGATTTTTGTTGAGATGCTTGTGTGTTAGCGAGAAGGTAAAATGAATGAGCTGGAGATGAACAGTGATTAATTGGTAGCAGGTGATAGAAATTTAACTGATAGGGATCGTGGAATTTGCATTCTTTTTAATCTGAACCTTCATCATTAGGATAATCTGGAAAATAATTCTTCTTTTCATCTAGAGTCTTAAGCACCGATAAGAAGAATGTATTAAATGATTTTTAGTTATGTGAAGAGTGAGAGAGGGAGACCAAGGACTTTCGAAGAAATTGTTATGAGTAATCTCATGGTAAATAATATTCCTAAGAATTTGGTTTTTAACTGAGTACAATAGTAATGTGTGATCCATGTAACCACTCTAACCTAGCAGGATAAGACTTTTGTTGTTAGTTTTTGGTATTTTGAAGTTTGATTTATATCTTAATGAGATGCTGGGAGCTGAATCTGATTTTGTGGTCAAAATTTACTGAATTTTCTCTTTATTTTGTTAATCTTGATTTAACAAACACGTGAACTTTAAATTTTGTATCATCTCACACTTTTCAATTGGTTTGGATTGGGAAGAAAGGGTTGTTAACATGTGCTTAATTACAGGTTTGGTTTAGTAATGTACCCCATACACGTTTGGTTGAGGATAAAGGTGGACAAAATTGGATAGCAATAAAGAATGATAAATTTGTTTTTCCTGGTGGTGGAACTCAATTTATACATGGTGCAGATAAATACCTGGATCAGATTTCTGAGGTTAGTCACTTATTTAAATTTGTTCTGATATTTGTTGCTAACATATTGAGAGCATTTTTGAAATTGAATGTGCAGATGGTTCCTGACATTTCATTTGGTAAAAACACCAGAGTTGCATTAGACGTTGGCTGTGGAGTGGCAAGTTTTGGTGCTTTTTTGATGCAACGTAATGTGACCACTCTTTCAATAGCTCCAAAAGATGTTCATGAAAATCAGATTCAATTTGCGCTCGAGCGAGGTGTGCCTTCCATGGCAGCAGTATTTGCTACACACCGTTTGTTATTCCCAAGCCAGGCATTTGACCTCATCCACTGCTCAAGATGCAGAATTAATTGGACTCGTGATGGTACTTCCTCTCTAATTTTTCCTTTTATCTCTCATTGTTTACCTCCTAATTTTTGTATGTTTTTTTAAAGTTTATACGAAAACAAAACATATAGGACCTTGTGACTGAAACAATTCTTTGCAGATAGGGGCTTGTGCTGTGTTGGATAATGCCATCTTGTAACATGGTGGCTATGAGGGATTCCGTTGTTTGTTTGTGTGCATAAGGGTAGTAGTGGTAGGGGAGGGCTTAATATCAATATGAGTGGCGTCAGGTAATAGAGGATTGTGGGGACAATCTGGGAGTAGGCCATTGGGTGTGGGAAAGGCATGTTGAAATTCATTGATGAGGGTTATGGGGGCAAGATTTGAAGTGGAGAGCGGGGAGGGAGAAACTATGTTATGGTCAAAGTGATGATAAGTGAGCAAGTTTAGAGATGCAATGGAGTCTATGTGTAGAAGCGAGAGATTTTTGTGGATAGATGTTATTGTGCAGTGGTTAGATGTAGATCCGAAAAGGGTAAAATGAGAGTTGTAATGGGTTAAAAAAAGTGTAGGAGTGGAAAAATCAGCTATCATGGGGCCTAAGGTTGAAACTAATCCATGCCTAGCACCACATCAGCCCCTTCAATAGGGATAAGGTAAAAAGGGATGATGGAGTGTGATTGAATAGATATTGTGCCTTCGGGGAAGCCATAACCGAAAAGGGTGTGATTGAATAGAACATTCAATATGGTCTTCATTGCCAACCATAGCCGAGAGGGGTATGGTGAACAATTGCAAGAGAGAAGCTCACCGGGGTAGTAGTGTATTATGAGAACTATCAATATCTACCAAGATTGTGATGGGTAATTTCGCAATATATTTGAACCTTGAAACTTGAAACTGTGAGAAGAATGTGTGCCGTTGATGACTTGAAAGGATTAGTTGAAATGAAGCAGATCATGGATTTCATTGATTATAGGGAGGTTTGGACTAGGGTTTGTGTTTGGTGGGGGGTCAAAATCCTTGTCTAGCAAGAGGAGAAATGTGTGGTTATATACATTTTTGACCCGGATTGAAAACTTTTCATCATAGTTGTAACATGCGCCAGCTGCTTATTGTTCTTGAAGTTCGGCATAGGTGAGTTTTTTTATGGGTATGGATGAAGCGGCGGAAGTAATGGATTGGGCTTGGATGGGGCTAGTTGGAGGTAAAAGGTGTTGAGATGGTTATGGGAGGGACGGTGTCAATTATGAGTATTTAGGTTTTGAATGTTGGATTTTGGGTATTTGGTAAAAATTAGTACTAGTCAGCTGGATGACTAGTTCTCAACAAATCTTGGGTATAAGGCCGGAAGTAAAACAGCTAAGGGTCGTTTTCAGAGTAAACTAAATTACTCTGTTCTATAGCTTTTGAAAAGTGGCTTCGTAATAGGAGACTGAACCATGTTGGCACAACTTGAAGCTTGATGGTTAGTAGAAGGGCGAAAAGATAACTCTAAAGCCCTAGCCTAAGTTGGCTAATCAACCAACTTGTGATTTTGGTACATACATTTAAACCCGACCTTAAGCATCTTCTTGCATGAAAAAAGCAGCCATGTGGAGGCAGAATTCCCAAGGTATTTGGTAAAAATTAAAGTACTAGTTAGCTTGAAACAACCAATCTAGAGGGTCTGTGTCCTGAAATGGGGGTAGTTGGATTGGAGCTTGGGGAAATGAAAAGGGAAGGATGGGGTAGGTGGGAAAGATGCACGGGTTTGGGAAGTAGTTGTGGTATTGGCAGTTGTATAGACTACTTGAGAAGGGTTTGGACCGGATGATGACTTTGATATTTGCAAAGGCATGGTTATGGATTGGTTCATGGCTTTGTGGTCAGTAGCAGTGAGAGGTGGGGAACAAGGTTTGACTCGTTTTTAAATTCTAAGGAGGTTTGGTGAGTTTCCATGGTATTTTGAAGTGTGGTATGGGGAGTTTCATTAAAATCACGACCAAATGTGAATTGAGTCTATAGAGCAGATAAGTTTTTTCAAGATAATCTAGAGGGTTTCTTCCATGTCTTGGGTGGGTTTGGGAGGCATGGAGATGGGAAATGAAAACATCAATTTTATACGAAGTGCACAGTAGGTTAAGGAAAACATAAAAGAGCAAATCTATTAAAATTCTTAAAAGAGATAATACATCACAGCTCATTGTAGATAGCACACCATCATTTGCTGTTTTTGATCAGCAATGTGACAAACAATTTATGTAAGTATTTGAGCTACCCTTTGGAATGAATTGTTCTCAGACTAAGATGTAACCAAAGTTATATATATTGACTTAATAAACTTGAGAAAAAAATATATGAAAGTTGGATCACAATTATGCTTAATGCTTCAGTTTTTTGTACTGATATTCTGTTTTATATGGCTTTAATGGAGATGGAATTTTGCTTCTTGAGGCCAACAGGCTCCTGAGAGCAGGTGGCTACTTTGTCTGGGCAGCACAGCCTGTTTACAAACATGAAGATGCCCTTCAAGAGCAATGGAAAGGTAGTTCATACTTTCTGTTTACCTAACAGCAGTAATATTTTCAATGGGTAATGGGTTGATAGATACTTAAATGTTGAGGGTCAACTATTTTCTCACTCCATTCTTTCTGTAATTAACATGATATGGTATAAATGACCTAGATCATATTGACATTTGATATTTAATTTTAAACCCAATGGTCTTTGGACTGAACAGAAATGGAGAACTTGACAACTCGAATTTGTTGGGAACTTGTAAGAAAGGAGGGTTATATTGCTATATGGCGGAAGCCTATGAACAATAACTGCTACCTTAGTCGAGACATGGCTGTGCATCCTCCATTATGTGAGTCCAATGATGATCCAGATAATGTTTGGTATGACACTGTATATATTGTTTAATTTTGCCATATATCTTTCATTTTTGGTCTTCATTATTACTTGAACTGGAATGTAAAAAATAGGAGTCAGTGATGTCAAAAGATTCTTTGTCATTCCAAGAAAGTTTACTGAAAGTTATAATAAAGAAATTGTTTCAACTTTGGCCTTCTACATGGATCCATACCGTAAAAGTTTGACTTGTCAATTAGAATTTTATGCCTGCATTTCTTTACAATCACAAAATATCAGTACTTATGATAGCCACAAAACAATTTGCAGGTATGTCGATCTTAAGGCTTGCATCACTCAATTACCTAGTAATGGATTTGGAGCAAATGTTACAGAGTGGCCTTTGCGTCTCCATGAACCACCAAAAAGGCTCCAAAGCATCCAATTGGATGCCATTGTATCCAGAGATGAACTTTTCAGGGCTGATACAAAATATTGGTTTGAAATAATAGACAGTTATGTTCGGGCTTTCCGTTGGAAGGAGTATAACCTGAGAAATGTAATGGACATGAGGGCAGGATTTGGAGGGTATGGGAGTATTACTTTTCTCGTTATCTCTATCTGATTTTTTGTTACATTTGCCAGTTATTTGGCTTCTATAGAATGATTGTCTGACCTAGCTGTTATCTCTGTGTATTATGACATTATTTTCACTCTGATAACTGCAGGGTTGCTGCTGCACTGCATGATCTCCGTATTGACTGTTGGGTTATGAATGTTGTCCCTGTTAGTGGATTCAATACCTTGCCTGTTATATATGACCGTGGGCTGATAGGAGTTGTGCATGATTGGTACGTGATTTTCGTCTTTACACTATGAAGGTTGATATGTAATGTGCTTTTATGTCTAATTTAAGTTAGTTGAGAGAGCTCACTGAGAATTTGGAGGCATTTGAGCATAACAAGCAATTAATCACATACTGCCAGAACGAGATCTAAACTAGAAGAGATAAACCAATCTATAGCATTAGTTTATTTATTTATTCTACTTTTGAAACCAGTTCCAAATATTTTCACGTTTCTGTTTTTATTTTCTTAATTTTTACTGAGTAGGGAATTTTTGCCTTGACAGGTGTGAACCATTTGACACCTACCCTAGAACATATGATCTGCTCCATGCAGCAGGTCTTTTCTCTGTTGAAAAGAAGAGGTGTGTATCACACTATACTTTTTCCTTTATAGACACGTCCCATTATTAGTGTTTGATAAACGAATTGCTTCTCAGGAAAAAGTGTAACATCTCAAGCATTATGCTTGAGATGGATCGGATGCTAAGACCAGGAGGGCGTGTATATATACGTGACACCACATTTATTATTGGTGAACTTGAAGAAATTGCAACTGCATTGGGATGGTCAAGTTCCTTAAATGATGTAGGAGAGGGTCCCTATTCAAGTTGGAAGATATTAAGGTCTGAGAAACCATTCTGAGTTGCTCAATTGTGTCAGAAACATTTTTGAAGAAATGTTTGTAAATTGGCTCATGCAACCGGAACACGGCACTCCACCTGATATCTCATTCTGTGCCAGAAATGTGGGCAAAACTAACCCTGTTCATGTAATTTTCTAAGAAAATCGTCTATTTGCCAAAACTGGTAGTCTTTCATACAGTGTTGGATCCCTACTAACAGTTTTCTTCTAAACACTTAACACACAAAAAAAGAAGAATATTTGCCTTGTATCAATCACTACAGTATTGGTCATATGTTTAGGTGATAATTTTGTGTAATTGATCTTCGTGTAATGTAAGCTCAAGTTATAGTGTAGACTAGACCAAATGTTTGAAATTTGTTTATTGTGTGACAGTAAAGCTTCACCTGTAATGTTCTCTGTTCCCTCACTCCCACAAACTAGGGTTTGATAGTGTTTGTTGTTGTGACAAGATGACTGTCAAGAGTAATTAGCTTGTTAGAAACAAATCTCTACACTGTAGTATTGTATCTTTTATTTATTTATTTATTCAGATCCAATAAGTTACTTTATTCGTACTCTTCTACTATTCTTTTATCTGTATGATGTGTTATTCCATCAACTAGGAATTACTTGCATATCTTCTCAGTTTTCTGATAATGGCTGAATGTTGGAAATCGTATGTAGACACTGATAACATAACTAGTAATTATTAACTTTTACATTTCAGTTCTTGACAGTCTATGTGATCTTCAATATACATATATTATATTGTACGCTCACTTAGTTGTTCTCCTTCAAGGTTCATTTCAAGGTTCATAAAATGATTATAAGCTTCACCAAACTTCTAATCATGTCAGTAGTATGAATTTCTAATTAGTTTTTCATTTGGTAGCTCATAATTACGATATTCATAAAGTAACTTCACAATTCATCCTCCAACATTATCCACTATTTTGCCACAATTTAAATGGATAATCACGTCGTTCAATTCTAATTATAGTCAATTGTAAATTCTTCTTGTAACGTCTATATTTGTCAACTCTTTCACAACTTAACAATATATATGCTTTCTTTTATTATTGACCATTTGTTGTATATGACCTTAATATTACAATAACAAATCCTATCTTAAATGTTAGCTCATGAACTTTTCAAACATATCATTCTGTGTACCAAACACTTATACAAATTATGATTACTACTTTTCGTAACATAAGCATCATTATTTTCATATTAAAATTTAATACTTTCTAGAACATGTAATCCAAAAGTTGAAAACTAACTTCTAGATTAGATAATGCAAAAGTTAAAATATGGAAGTAAATATGGAAATAGGAATTACTTCTACATACTTCCACATTGATCAATATGAAAGTATATATGACAATTTAAAAGTTTGTTTGGTTTCATATTATGTAATCTAAGTTAAATTTACAATTTAGGATTGTACAATCATAATTTTTCTGGTCTGAGTGCATCTCTCAAATTGGACAATCCGGAATTGAATCTATCATAGCTATGAATTATAAAATCTAGGGTGTTACAATTCGCAACTACGTTGAATGTGAAATTAGTACGATGGAAGACTCAATCTAAAAGACTTTGGAATTATTCTAAAAATAACTCAAAAACTAGTTATACCTTTCTTATTGCTCGAATGCTTTGAATAAAGGAAGCCGAAGAACTTACTCAAAGGAGTTACTTAAGTTCAACCTTCACCTTCAACCACACTCTTGCTAAATCAAATGTAAAAAAAAGAGTAAGAGATCACAAGACACAAATCTAGAGCATCAATGAATGTTTTAAAGGATAAATGAGTTATGATACAAAAATGACAAATTAAACATTAAAAATGACAAATTTTCATGGGCTTTGTCGAAGCCCAACCCCAACCAGAGCCACGTGGATCTTGGAACTATTTTAATTTTTTTAAGGAAAGGACGGAGAAAAGAAATGACCGGGGAAAGAAAGAAAGGAAGAAAGACTGTTGTGTTTAAATAAAACAAGAAGGATAAGAGAGAAGCACCTTCTTCTTCTTCTTTGTTACTGCTTCAACTTCTTAACAACAATTTCACACTCTCACTTTTTTCCAATTCCCGTTGGTTAAGTCACTCGCTCTAATCCCACCTCTGCACTGTAAGCCCTTCTTTTTCCTCTTCAATTTTCGCTCGCTGTTTGCGTTTCCGTTTTTGGTACTCAATTCTTAAATGATAAATGAATAATTAAAGCTTTTGGGGTGCTTTTGTTTTTCACTATTTTTTTTTTGGATGTTTACTGAATTTTGTGGCATGAAAGCGTGTTAGTGTTTTGTTTGTGTTGGCTGTTTTCTAGCTTTTGTTTCTGCTGACGCTGCATTTACCTTAGTGGTTGAAGTTGAGGTGGATGTTTTGTTGGTTTATTTGGCTTTTCAGAGTGGAATGTGTGCATTTTAACTGGCGTTGTGTTGGTGACTTTGGTGTTTGTGGTTTTCAGCGTTGTTGATCGGTGAAGTTGGTGAGAGACAAATCTTGAAGAGTTTTGGATCTGTTTCCTGGGAAACCCTAGTTTTCTGCCGTGAGTATTTGGAAATTGGGATTCTGTGGAGATGCAAGCTGAGGATGGGACTAGGAATGGTGATAAGTGGGCTGGGTTGGGTAGGAGGTCAGATTCTGAAGATGGAGATTACGGGGGGAGAATTCTAGGTGGAAATAATATTGATGGAGGTGAAGAAGGTCAGGGCTTGAAGGATGAAGCTTTAAAGGATGGGGTTGTGGTTGAAGGTGAAGAAGTTTGGGGTTTGAAGAAAGAAGCTTATGATAGTAGGGTGACAAGTAAAGGTGGGAATGGTATTGCTGAAGGTGAAGAAGTGCCGGTCTTGAAGCGTGAAGCTATAAATAATGGGGTGACGCACGAAGGAGGAAATTGTGTTTTTAATAGGAAAGAAGTTTGGGGTTTGAAGAATGGAACTGTAAATACTGGGTTAACAGTTGAGGGGGGCAATGGTGTTGCTGAAGGTGAAGAAAAAGTTCAGGACTTGAGGAATGAAACTGTAAATAATGGAATGGTTCTTGAGGGTGGAAATGGTGTTGCTGAAGGCGAAGTTTGGGCCTTGAAGAATGATGCCATGAATATCAGGGTTGTAGTTGCTGATGGGAATGGTGTTGCTGAAGATGAAGAGGTTTTGGGCTCAAAGAAAGAAGTTATATATAATGGAGTGGCAATTGCTGATGGAAATGTTGTCGCTTACAGCGGAGAAGATCTGGGCTCAAAGAATAAAGCTGTAAATAATCAGGTGGCAATTGCAGATGGGAGTGGTGTTGCTCCAGTTGAAGATGACCGCTTGAAGAATGAAACTGTAGATCATGTAGAGGTACTTACAAATGGATTTGGTGTTGTAGAAGGGAAGTCTGGTGCTGTTGAATGTTTTCGAACATATAAGAGGCGCAAGCATGTAAAACGTGCTTCAGAATTTAAAGTTCAGGAGAACAGCAGAAAACATTTGGAAGTGGTAAGTTACCTGCTGGACCAGTTTTTCCCTACTGCTTTTACAATATGTGTGCCTTTGATGGTTCTGTATATCTATTTGTCATCACTCCGTACAAGATGTTTCATGTGTTACGTATGTCATTTTATAAAATTGTTAGAGGTGGTGATAGCTGGTAGATTGTTGGGTTTATGTTAAAAAGAGGTCAATCAGTTTTTTTTTTTCGTAAGATGCACATGTGCCTATTACTTGTAGTTATGGAATAATTTACAGGAGTGCTGATATTCAAGGGTATTCCTGTTCTATATGGGTTGGATTGGACTTGTAATTATAAATGTTTTAGTTAAGTAGTTTAAAAAATATGACTATGGAGAGATATTGTCCTTCCTTGGTTAATTATGGATGATTTACTCCGGCTATATTTGGGTGGATGTAGTGCGGTGGTTGTTTCTTTAGCTGCTCCCTAAGGCATTTGTTCTAACATACGATATTAGGTTTCTGGTCTTTGGTTTCTTGCTGTGGCTTCTTGGTCTATGGTAGTGAGTATTTGTAGAAGGTTTATTAAGCTGAGTGATGCATTAGAAAAACGTAAAGTAGAATGCTAGTGTTGGTAGAAGAAATATTGAATACTGCTAATTCTTTTGTCTCTGTGCTCTTTAGTCTTATTTTGCTAATGCTTTGAAGATATGGAGTTACTTGGACACAAACACAGATAGGATATGAGTTCAATAAGTATGCCAATGTTATTAAGAATAACTTAAGTAACCCATCATGAGCTGCATTTGATTCAAGATTAGGTATGTTACTTCTTGTTAAGTTTGTGAATTTAAGAACAAAAATGATGAGTAGAACATCACATGACAAAATTTGGGGATCATTTCTCTTGTACGTTTTAGATATTGTGCATTGGAGCAGCTATGGCTGGTTAAAATTTTATTACGTCCAAAATGGAAGTGTACTCAGAGTTAAAACACAAGGGAAAAATGTATTTTGGTTGTGGATCATACTTGATATTTTTATTTGTGACAAAAGAGAACTAATTGGCAAAGTCAATGTTTGACATTGCTATTGTGCAAAGATCAAATCCTCATGCATGTACACTGTTGAGTGAAGAATAATTATGTACAAAAGTGAAGCTGAGTTGCAACCTATGGGTGTATTTTTCATAAACTCTAGGAAAGAGAGAATCATCAAGTTGAAACCATGTGGTTTTTAGACAACTCAGGATTTCTATTTATATTGAGAAAAAATGAATCAGTACAATAAATAGAGGAGATTTGATATCTTCTAGTAATAAATATATCATACAGGAATAATAAAAAAGGTTCCTAATAAAACAGATAATCTGGATATTCTTCATTATATAGGGGATCAATTCCGTATTTCTATAATTTTAACACTCCCCTTGAACTAGAGCATATAAGTTGTATGTTCCCAACTTACTACAAATATAACCAATCCTTACTCAACCAACTATTCACTAGAGTTGACAAATCTAGTAGCCAAATATCCAGGCTCCATTTTTCCTCTTTTGAAATGAGAATCCATCATAGTATGTTTGGTCCTCTCATGAAAGATAGGATTAGAGGCAATGTGTAATTTTGCTTGATTGTCACATTCAAGGTGCATTTGGAAATTTTCATCAAATGTTAGCTCTTTGAGAAGTTGTTTTAAGCCATATGAGATCAAAAGTGACTAATGTCATTGCCCTATATTCTGCATCTACACTTGAGCTTACCACAACATTTTTGTTTCTTACTTTTCTGCAATGTTAAATTACCTTAAACAATAACACAATTGATTTGCTAGCTAGAAGGGAACCAACTCCCAAATACCACTACTTTAAAGGGCACACATCTTATTAACCATCACTTATCACCATTCTTGGAGAGATAAAGCTTCATCTAGAGACCTAGAAATGGAAATAGAAGATGATAAGGACAAATAAGTATAATGTATGGTGTAAAAAGGATGATAGTTGTGGTTTGTACAGTGGGGAAAAGGGTTATGGGTAAAAACGTACCTATTTGAATAGCAATTGGCCAGTCATTTTAGAGAGTATTAGATTCAGTCCAAAAGATAGTGTTGGGGAAAGATTGAGCATGACCTCTATTATATCATTATTTGTCCAAGATGGATTGTCGTACTAGAATTTCAATAGGCCATGAACGATGTTGATATACTTCAAGAGGTGCTGGAGAAACATCCCCGAGTTACAATAGAGTCATCTAGTGATGATGAAAGAAGATTGATGGTGGTGGGAAAGTGACTATATATGTCGCCATTGGAATGACCAGTTGTATTATATGGAACAAACTCAAAGAAAGAGATGTTAGTAGACATGAAATACCTTTGAAGATTAGGAGAGAAACATTGATACTCATTATGAGAGTAATGATATTCTACGAAGACACATTGAACGACCGAGGTAGAAGTTTATCTTGACTAGGTGAGTTTATGCACAAAACATGTGTTACTAGAAACACGTGGAGGAAGACTATTAATGAGGAAAAAGGATAGAGTGATGGGGTACCCAATCATTAAGACAAACGATGGCATCTAATTAATAAGGTAAAATACTATAAGGATGGCATCCACCCAAAATTATGAAGAAGATGAATTTGAAGAAGTGTTTGAGTATAGTTTCAATTATATGTTTGTTTTGTCGTTCATACAGTCCATTTTGTTGAGGAGTATGAGGACATGAAGTTATGTAAAGGATAGCATTAGATGGCATGAATTGTTGGAATTGGATACTAGAGGACTTTACTATCTTGACATTAGATTGTCAATGTCTTGTTTAGCAATCCCATCTCCTAAGCTTTTACATGAATGCTCGGGTCATCCACGTTTATCAAAATTGAAAAGTATGATTCCCGAACTCAACAAACTCCAAAACCATATTTGGAATACATATCAATTAAGAAAGTATGAATGTTAGTCATGTCAATTAGGAAAATATATTCGGTCTTCTTTTCCAAAAAGAAATGAAACAAGATGCAACTCTGTCTTCTCTATAGTTTATTTTACCATTTGGGGTCCAAGCCGAATCTCATCCTTTGGGTTTCGGTATTTTGTAACTTTTGTTGATGAATGTTCTCATTGTACTTGAGTTTACTTAATGAAGGATTGGTCTGAACTTTTAAATAATTGTGTCTATCCTTGGTAAAACTAAAAACCAATTTATCAAGATCTTAAGGGGTGGTAATGCCAAATAATACTTTTCTTGTAGTTTTTCCACTCTTTATATGCTTTTCCTAACACTGTTCCATTTTCTCCCAATAATCCAAATTCATCTCATTAGCCCAATTCACATGAACCATCACGCCTCCTCTTATCACTTACCAACGACGGATTCAAATGATTGGTCCAATACCTCATGGTGTGTCCTTTTCATCAAGTCCTTTACCATCCGTACTACATCTCCTCCTAATAATGAAGATTCTAGTTGGCCTATTTCCATTCGAAATGTACTCGCTAACACACAATCCTCATCCTATTTACAATTTTCTAAGCCATCATTGTTTGAGCCCTTTCTATTTTTTCTCCTCTTTATCTTTCATTACCATTCCTAAAAATGTGACGGAGGTACTTGATCATTTTGGATGGCGACAAACCATGATTGTTGAGATACATGCTCTTGAACATAATAGCACATGGGACTTGGTTACTCTTTCACTTGGACAGAAGATTGTTGGTCGTCGTTGGGCCCAATGGTGTAATTGATCGCTTCAAAACTAGATTGGTGGCCAAAGGGTATACTCAAATCAGTGGTCTTGACTATGGTGATACTTTTTCTCTCTTACCTAAATTGACTATTGTTCGCCTCTTCTTTGTTGTGACAATTATGGCATTGGCCTCTCCATCAATTACATATCCAAAATGTTTTTCTTCATGGTGATTTAAAATAGGAGATTTACATGACACTTGACAATCATTTTATTCGAGAGAAGATATTATCCAAAGAAGTTTGTACCAAGCATGTTGGATCTGTTGAAAAATTACTATATGCTATACCTATGAGCTGTACCTATCTTTCTAGGTTGGTCTTTGCTCTTTCCTATACTCATTGTATCATAACTCTATCAATATAAATCTGATAACATATGAAAGGAGTGTTCAATCTCTCAAACTCTCAAATATAGTCTCCTTTATTTCTCAACTGGTGCGATTGAGGGCGTGGGAAGAAAGCATGATAGATTCTTTTCCTTTTTGTTATCTTACATTATAATAATTTGCTTCATTGCAAATAATTAGTCCTGCCAAGGGGTTAAATTTGTCAGCTCATTACTTTGCTTGAATTGCATTATTTTTTGACAGTTACCATTATAATAGTATTTGTATTTAATGTGGGAATAGGAAGAGAGGAAATTTTTCTTTACCAAGATTTGTGCCTCACACTATAACAATTGATGACTCTGGCCTTGGTCCAGACGTTACTTCAAGCACACTAAACACTCCTGGTTCTTTCTGCAAAGTTGTTTTTGAACTTTTTACGCTATATACTTTATTCTTTCTGCAGAAACTGTGATTTGATTGTAGGCAAGACTTAAATAGATTATTTACTTGACCATTGGGGGAATGTCGTGCTAAAGCATTTATATCATTCATTAATCAATGATAATGGTTGTATGGAATGGTGTATAAGAGAAGCACTTATGATTCATCCTAAAATTAGTTGTGCCACTATAATGATTGTTGATCAGTTAGAAGTTCACTTATCATGCATACAGGACCAGTTCCTTCAGTTTTACTTTTCTCATTTTTTTCTGCAGGAAACTTTTAAAATTGATAATGATGGTCAAGAACGCTCTTCGGATTTAGAGTGTTTGCTTTATAGATTACAGAGTGAAGCTAATGGGCAAGAAAATGCTGTGCATAATGGATTTTCTACTGAGCCTGATGGCCATGGTGCAACTGAAAGGTGTCAGCGTTTGTTCTGTGATATCTTAGCATCTGAGAAGTTCAGTTCATTATGTAAAATATTGCTTGAAAATTTCCAAGAAATGAAACCTGAAACTGTAGTCGACTTTAGCCTGATAAACTCCAGGATGAAGGAACAAGCTTATGATCAATCACCTACACTTTTCTTATCTGATCTTCAACAGGTAATTTATAACAGTAGCTTGCCTCTTGTTACAACTTTTACATAGCTATGATTTTTCTTGAAAATTTGAAAATTTTTTGTAACCGAATATGTGCTTTAATTGAGTGCCATGATGATGATGTGCTTGTTCTTTTCTTTTTGGTGAAAATCTTGTTCTTAGTTTTAGTTATAGTGTTTCATGAAAACTCAATCAACAATCATGAATATTTTTTGCATCCAATGATTTGGATTTAATTGGCTCTTACCTTACACAAAAATATTCTTTCATGCAGATAAAGAGTTCCTTGGTTGCCCTTTAACAAAGGAACTCTAACTCCAAAGTAATAATTACACAAAGATCCCTAGAATCTTCTAACAACTTCTAGTAGAACACTTAATATACTACTAACACACTACCCCTCAAGTTGGTATATGGATATCTATCATTTCTAGCTTGTATGTGAGATCATGAAATCATTGAGTGGAAAAAACTTTAATGAACAGATCTAGTAATTGATGCCTAGATGAAACAAGTGTCGTTCTATCTATGTGTGTTTGGTCCTATCATGTTGAACTGGATTGTGAGAATGCTAATAGTTCACTAATTATCATAATAAATCATCATGGGTTCATCATAAGCCACTTTAAGATCATTTAGACTAATTCTCAGTCATAACAATTCACACAACCCATGTGCTATAGCTCGGAATTCAACCTCTACACTATAGCAGGTAGAGAGGAAGTCATTCCATTAGTAGAAGCCATTCCAAAAAAAAACCTAGCTTGAGAAGAAACCCTAGGTGAAAGCTATGACGACCAAAATAGAGGAACAAGAGATGAAATATGTCCATGAGGCTTCGACGAGAGCTTCGACGAGACGAACGACGGTGGTGGTGTGCGATTCCGGCACCAGGAAGGCAGCGCATGGTAGACAAGCGTTTGAAATGTCATCGAAAAAAGGCGGCATGTGCGGAGGATTCGGAGGCCGTGACTTCCAGCGATGAGTTGCGCTCCTTGAGGCACACCTAACCATGACTTTGCTGGAGTAGATATGCTGGCGGTGCTGACGGCTGTGGCAGACGGCGGACATGCAACGATGGACGGTGCCTGTGACAAACAGTGAAGATGAACCAGAGGAGATGTTCTGGCTCTTGATACCAAGTTGAAGAGATTTTGGAGAAATAAATTAATGAATTTTTATCTCACTGTTACAGTTTTACCACGATATATATAAAGTACAAAGAGGCAGAATACAAAGAGTCAAGGCACAACCCTAACCCTAGCCCTAAAGATGGGTTCCCATACATGAATAATAGTAAAACAAAAAAACATTACATCTCAGCATTAGGAATATGTAGAACATTTTTCAGAACTATTGTTGGGTTTATTTTGACATCTCCTTGACCAGCTATAGCTATCAGTTTCCATTACCTTTGGATATTTTCTTGTTGTTAGGACATGGGGAATATGTGGAAAAGTATTTAGGGAGGGGTATTATATGATTTGTGGCTCTGCATTCTAAAACCTAATAGTGGGTACAGGGTATATTTGAGACATTAAATCTAATCGAAAATTGTAACTTAGTAGAATATGTCAATGAACACATACTTATGGATTTTTCCAATTTATTAAGGAAGGATCTTACTCTTTCTAGCTCCTCACGGTTGAGTTGGATAGATCCTCCTTGATTTTCAGGAACAACATGCTGCTTGACCCCTCTCTTTGGAGGAGCTCCTTTGTATCCCCAATCTTTGCTTTGAAGTTTTCCTTGCAACTTCCAACATTTTTCCCTAGTGTGGTGTGGCTAGTTGCAATAAGTACACCATACTCCTTCATTTCTTCTCCAACTTCATAAGAAAGGCTCTTTTCCTTTGGTAAGCAACCATTGTTGTTGTTTCTTCGGCAATTATTGCTGAATGTTTTGCAATAGAAGTCTCTAGCAGTAGACGACTGCTACTTTTTTCACTCTGAGTAACTGCCATGACTTCATTGAGTCATGGAATCTTCTCCTTTCCCAATATTTGAAATCTGACTTGATCATATTCTTGGTTTAGACCTACCAAGAAATCATACACCCCATCCTGGTCAATGTACTCTCTTAGAATTTCCAAATTCTCATAACACTTGACCTTAATCACCATATAGTGATCCAATTCCATCCACAAAGCTTTAAGCAAATTATCAAATTTAGTATCTCTTAAAATTAGAAGGGAATAATATTTTTATTTCTTATTGATGATCATTAGGTCAGCTGACCTATTTAAACATATACATATATAATAGACCATGTCCTTAGAAAGAATAAATCCTTATAATTACAGGATTTTATTCTTATTACAATCTTCCTAACATTAAAACAAAATCCAAACTAATTAAGAGTATGGTCTCCCAGACTCTGTTTATAACCCAAACTTGTTATCACATTAGTGAATCTACTGAGGCTGCCATTTCATCATAACATGGAGGTAACTCCATGTAAATTTCCTCTTCAAGATTTTCGTGTAGGAACGCACTCTTTACATCAAATTGTTGTAAGTCCCAATCATTATTCACTGCTAATGATAATATGACCGACTATATTCATTTTTGCAACCAGAGCAAAAGTTTCCAAGTAATCCACCCTATAAGTCTGTGTAAATCCTTTAGCCACTAATCTTGCCTTGTACCGTTCAACTGTTCCATCTACTTCACAATAAATACCCATTTGCACCCTATTGCCTTTTTCCCTCTAGGTAAGATAACAAGCTTCTAAGTCTTATTTTTGTTCAATGCTTCCATTTCAACATCCATGGCTTGTTTCCATATTTTATCAGATAATGCTTCAGATACAGAAGATGGTATGGATATGTTATTCAGATTTGTAAGGAAAGTTTTATTGGTAGGAGAGAGCTGTTTGAAGGATAGAAAATTTGATAAAGGATAAACAAGTTTTTTAGTGCATGTTCTTCCTTTATAAGAGCAATAGGTAGGTCAAGGTCATTAGGTAGGCTAAGGTTTTCTTGCTGTATGATAGGTTTAGTGGCAAGGTCTACACTAGGAGAAATAAAGCAGAGAGGCAGTTATAACCTCCTGCAGTTATAACCTCCTGCAGACAGACTAAAATAAATAGTCTGTGTTTTAGGATTGGTGGGGAGATTTTTTTGGGAATTGTCTTGGAGTGTGGGAGATTAGGAGAGAAGAGGGTCCTCTCGAAAGACCTTTAAAGTTGTAAACATTTGTTGTTACTGTTCTTATTCAAGTGAAGGAATAATAGCCATAATAAGATCATACAGGGATTGTGCATATCTGTCTTAGTCTGGACCTATCACTGTACTTCTGAGGTTTCCAAAATTCTAGCATCACATTCATTAAACAAATTTACAGGACTAGTAGATGTTACCTCATGTAGTGGTACTGGATTGGATTCTTGAACATGACTAGAAGTTGGAATGACCCTCATTTTTCTCCTTGAATACATCAGATTTTTCTCAAATTTTCTACCATTAGTAATCTCAGTTTCAAATTGGGTGTTTGAATTTGGTGGGGTTCAATCTCAAGTTCAGTTTGGTCACAGTAGTTTCGGTCTCTAGTTGTATTTGAATTTCAGGTTGTGTTGGACTAATATCAGGTTTGTCCATGTTCACCACACCAGGATTAATTTCAGGTCTTGAGAATATTAGAAGCTCGTCTTCCCTTAAAGGTTCATCTTCCTTTCTTATACCCTCCCCCTGAAGATGAGATACCTTAAAATAGCTTTCCTGTTCAGGAAAAGTGTCAAGGAGCATGCTGTTATGCTAGCCAACATTAATTTTAGATTTTCTATTTCCTGTGGCTTAATTAGTAGAGAAGGTAGAAGAGGGAGCAACAATAATGGCTATGACTTCATTCAGACTTGGAACTCTTTCTTTGTTTAGAATTTGAATCTCAACTTGATCATATTCGGGATTTAGGCCAACCATGAAATCATATACACGGTCTTGCTCAATATACTCATTGAGTAGAACTGAATCCTTTGAAAACATTTTCTTTTATTATATGATAATGATCCAATTCCATCCATAGGGACTTGAGCTGATTAGCATATTCTGTGACAGATTTATTGCCTTGTTTAGTTCCCACAGTTTTTACTTTCACTTCATACATTTGGGTAGCATCCTTAGCCTTTGAGTAGGTTTGTTCCTCTATTTTCCAAATCTCCTTGGATGAGTTTAGAAACATACATGTGTCACTATTCTCAGGTATCATGGAATTCCAAAAGCCACGCCATAATCATTGAATCTTCTTCTTCCCATGATTTGAATCTGGTTTCTGTTTCATTAGGAGGATTTTCTGTCAGATGGCTGCCCTTGCCTTTGCCTTTTTAATATGGTTCGTGTAAGTTGGGACCATTTAAGATAGTTCTTTCCATTCAATCTGTATGTAGAGTGAATATTATACAATTCTCCATTATTAGGGAGTTTGTCACCTTAATCAGGGACAAAACTCACCACCTCGAGAAGCAAGAATAATGGAATGAAAAACAAAGTGCAGCAATGAAGGCTGCAAGAAGACAGTTGTAGATGCAGTGATGAAGACTGCGCGAAGATGCAGCGATGGAGGCTGCAGTGACAAGTAGAGGCAGCGATGAAGGCTGCAGTGGAAAAAAACAGAGGCAGTGATGAATAGGAGTGGGTCAAGGTTGCACAGCAGTGGTGACTGCGATTTAGGGTTTTAGGGTACGGTTAGAGGCTCCTGGATCAGGAGCTCTGATACCATCTTAAAATTAGAAGGGAATGATATTTTTATTCCTTATTGATGATCATTAGGCCAACTTACCTATTTAAACATATACATATATAACAGAACATGTCCTTAGAAAGAATAAATCCCTATAATTACGGGATTTTATTCTTATTACAATTTTCCTAACATCGAAACAGAATCTGAACTAATTAAGCCACAATAAATAAACAATCTACAATCAAGGTTGGCTACTGTAACAGCTTGCTCCTTGACAGTATCACTTCTGGTGCCCTGTATGGCTGCCATGGTTTTTACCTTCACATCATAAATGTGTGCAACATCCTTCCTTAGAATATTGTTCCTTTATTGCAATCCATATGGCTTTTTGCTGAATTGAGAAACAAACATGTGTAACTGATTTCTAGAGCCCATTGAGTTCCAAAACCATGCCATGATCATAGAGTCTCCTTCATCCCATGACTTGAATGTAGGATCATCTTCAGCAGGGGCATCATTGGTTAAATGGCTAGTCTTTCCTTTTCCTTTCAAGATGGTCTTAATGAGTTGAGACCACTTTAGATAATTTTTGTCATTCGATCAATAGGCTGAATGAACACTTTATAATTCTATTGCATTGTGGGGCTTGTCTCTATTTTTCATTTCAGTCATTACAATTATGGCAATTAAGGAACAAAATAATTGATAAGTGAACAAGACAAAGATGCAAGATGCACAATAATGGATGTATGAGATTGTGGAGCAATGAAGGTTGATTAAACACACTCAGAACATGCAACCATGAAGGTTGCAATTAGTTTTATTGCAATTAGGTTTACACCACAATGAAGACTGCAATTAAATCACACGATCAAAAGGTCCAAGAAGTATAAGGGCTTTGATACCATCTCAAGTTTAGAAGAAATAATTTAGACTCTTATTCTGTGTCATTACATACGACCATATTTATACATACATACATACATACATATTTTGGATAATTTTTGAAACAAGCACAACCTGTTCTAGGAAACAAATCCCTGAGATTGGATAATTTTTGAAACAAGCACAACCAAGATACAACCAATATACATAATTAAACTAATAGGAATAAAATCTAAAACTTCCTAAAATATCTTGATATTCTTTAAGCAGAGTTTGCATCCATAAAATTTCAGCAGTTGTTTGAACAAGACCTGGCAACAGCAGCTTGTTTCTTAGCCACCTGGAGATGGGATTTGATATAAGAAAACTAGTAGGAATAAAATCCCTGAGATTGCAGGATTGATATGCTAGTAATAAAACCAAGATACAACCAATATACACAATTAAACTAGTAGGAATAAGATCTAAAACTTCCTAAAATATCTCGATATTCTTTAAGCAGAGTTTGAATCCATATAATTTCAGCAGTTGTTTGAGCAAGACCTGGCAACAACAGCTTGTTTCTTAGACCACCTAGAGATGGGATTTGATATAATAAAAATGACAGCACAGGAGGTGGACCTGCGATCATTAGGATCTGTAGCCCAATCTGTGTTAGGAAAAGCTTGTAAGGGAAAAGGAGAGGCAGATGTCATAGGAGTAGTATTATGATGACCATGTAAAATACTAACTATCATATTATTCATGCACTAGTAAAAATACTTATCATAGTACTTAAGAGGAAGACCATGTAAAATACTACCTATAATATCAAATCCGAATTCTAAAATGGTATGAGAGCCTGCTCTAGATCTATTATTGGGCCACCTATCATATTATTCATGCACCAGTGTTGAGCTGGGGCTGGGGGTTGATGTATTTCAAGTCTTGCACTGACTATTGATAAGGCCAACATCTTGTATATGAATAAGGGACAGGCTGGTTTAGTGGATGAATTAGACATAAGTCCAAGTTATTAGAATACAATACAGGTAAGGAGAAGGTTCATCCATGATTCCTTGGCCTATATTTGATACACCCAAATCAGATATAATCAGATCGTCAAGAGCTAATTAATGAGTGCCGTCAGACTTTACTAATTTAGCAAAAAAGGATAGTTCCTAAAAATGTTATCAACTACTAATTTCCTAAGATGAATAAATTATTAGAAATCCTATATCAACATGATTGCATCAGAGCCATCCATTATCTTTGCCTAATCAGAACTGTCCACAATCTTCAGGGTATTTCTTTACAGTGTTTGTTTATTTCTAGCCTGAGTAGGTAACAGGAGAATTTAATTTCTTATTTTACATTACTCGGCGTTGTTGATATTCTTAGGTTTGGCAGAAGCTTCAAAATACTGGCCATCAGATTGTTGCTATAGCTAGGAGCCTCTCCAACTTGTCAAAAGCTTCCTTCTGTGAGCGGGTAAAGAAAACTGTTGTTAATAATTTTCCAGTTCCATAATATCTTCATTGCTTCCGAATTATATTCACTTTTAGCTGGGTTACGACTTTTTCTGTCGTTTATAAATCATATCTTTTCTATATTGTCAGGTTGTGATTTCAGCGCACAGATCCTTTGAAGACGGAAAACAAGTGGTATGAGTATCAATATTTTATTCTGATATTTCATGTGCTGATCATGCATATATCTGGATCGAGTTTAAAAAATCTGATGTTTAGATAAATGACTTAAAGCGCCTTTGATCTAGTAATCAGATAAAATTTGCGCATATTCCAAATCCTCTCACACTAATGCCACTATTCTATGCACATGTACAAGAGTATTATTTTTATCTTGATATTGTAAGTTGCAGTTTTTGTATTGTAAGATTCAGTATAAAATAAAAATACATGTATATACCCTGGTGTTTTTTAAAACAAAATGAAAGGTGAGCCATTCTTTCAGTTTTTGTATAAAAACATGAAATAAAATTGTGAAGCAAACCCCAAATAGTCTTTAACCTCAAGTGCAGAAGTTTCTCTGTGGACTATATAAATAATGCAAACTTCAAATTCCACTAAGGCTGTTTTTAACTTTGGCTTGCTTTCCCTTGTTGGTCTCCCATTTCACCATTAATAATAAAGAAACAAGTTGCTAGCCTTCTAGCTACTGAAAGAGACCAATGCTGTCTATTATGTGACAGAGACACATGATGTTGATTGTTAATCAATTCTAATTGAAAGCACTAGAGCTTAGACAAATAATGATTGTCTTTTTTGTTCAGTTTTGTCTTGGTTATATCATATTCATCGTTGTAGCATCAATTTCTGTTGATCAAAGACCAAAGGTGCCTCTATTGTCTTCTATCTTTTTTCTTTTTGATTTCCTCTTAAAAACTAAATGAGTGTAGAATGAGTTGTCGTTGTTTAGTATGGCCAAAATTTATTGCTTATCCGTCCTGCGGTAACCCCACCCAATTTGTCTTGGCAATTACTTAGGTGAAATGCTGGGTAATGAAAACATTAATCCCTATATATTGAAACTTTTCGCTACCTTTAAAACATTATTTTCCTCCGGTTGATAGATACGAGAAGTGTAGTTAATTTTTCCTCTGGCATCTAAATTTTGCTGTGTTCAGAACACACTTGTGACTTGTTTGATTTTTAATACTTATGTGTTTAAGTATCTTCCTAGGTTTTGCAAGTTTTAACTATCCATGGTGCATGGATTGTTTATGCTGTTCAATCAGAGTACCAAATGCACTTCACTTGATTTGAAATTTTGCTTGAGATTTATTAAACCGGTGTTGATTTTTTATGTTATGTCAAATGGGTGTGTAACCAGGAATCAATCTCTCACATGAAGCCGGAACGGAGACTAGAATGTGTTACATTCAAAATTGGCAGTTGCAGGCATTGTGGAGACAAAGCAGAAGGCGTAGACTGTTTGGTTTGTGATTCATGTGAAGAGGTATATCATCTGTCTTGTATTGAGCCTGCTGTGGAAGAAATACCCCGCAAAAGCTGGTTCTGTGCCAATTGTACTGCCAGGGGAATTGGATGTCAACATGAGAACTGTGTGGTGTGTGAACGGTTGAATGTCCCAAAGAAACTGGACGACATTGTTGGCAAGGAAATCATCCCTGCAAAAGAGGAAAACCCAAATGAATTGGAGGAGAATTCAAATTGTACTTGTGATGGGATTCCAGTTTCCACAGGTCCAAGACATCTTTCTGTCTGCAAAATTTGTAAAATGGTGGTGCATCATGGAAAAATAAAAATCTGTGGTCACTTATTTTGCCCCAGTAAATACTACCATGTAAGGTGTTTGTCTAGTAAGCAGCTTAGGACATACGGTCACTGTTGGTATTGCCCTTCTTGTATATGCCAAGTCTGCTTCACTGACAAAGATGATGATAAGATTGTTCTCTGTGACGGCTGTGATCATGCATACCATATGTACTGTTTGAAACCTCCGCTGAATTTGATTCCTGTGGGGAAATGGTTCTGCATAAAATGTGATGCAGGGATACTAGCAATACGTAAGGCAAGAAAGGCACACGAGAGCAAGAAAGGGAAAATTGGTCAGAATGATTTAAAGCCAAATGAAGACATTGACAAGAAATGGAGCAGAAAACGTGAACGAGAATCTGATAAAGTTGGAGGAATGGAGATGCTTATAACTGCAGCAAATACTCTGAATTCTGAAGAGAAAATGAATGCAATCCAGATTGAGTCAGAGAGAACATTAACATAAGGGCGTATGTGCTAACTGCTAATACCTAATGTTTTCTATTTCCTGCATTTGTTTTAGATAACTCATTTTCTTAGGCTGTAAAACTACGATAGATTTTACTGACTTTTGGATACATGCCGTTTGGTGAGAAAGGATTTTAGAGGCCAAAGAGCATAATGCATCAATAGAAACTGTGATACATGAAGTCTTGGTCCTTTTTGCAGGTCATATAGCATTGTAATATATGTGGATGATATGAAAATTGATTGGCTACTTTTTTTCTCCATGCAGAATATAACGTTCTGATTGTCATGTTTTGGTAAGCCGATGTTCTTTATATTAATGTCGATGTCCGGTTTGTTGATAATAAAAAGGGGTGTGTTTTTGTTTCAGTATAAGAAGTTCTGGAGTGATTTATTGATCATATATTGAGTTAATCTAAAGCCAATAACTATTAGGACTTTTAATTACAGAAGTGTTACTTGGTGATCCTGTAGCTTGGCTCTGACCTGTGTGTTATGAATAATAGTTTTCTGATAATACTTTTTAGAGGGGAAAATAGTGAATTTGTAAATTTAATGTAAATTGGACCAACACGTGCAAAGTAAACCTTCACTTTATTTCCTATAATTTTAATTTAATTATTCGCTTTTAAAATTGACATTTGAAAGAAAAGAAAAAAATATTTTAAGTCTCTAATTGTTGAACCAAGACTACAATCAACTAAACAAAAACAACTTTTTCCACCCGTACAACACACCATAAGAGGGGAGTCTTTTTATCATTCACTATTTGTTGACAAGACACTTTCAATGAGAAAATTAACACCAAGATTTGTTCTTATCTCATTCTCTTCTCTCTCTATATTCCTTTCCAAAGTGGATAAATTAGGGCAAACAAAATTAATTTTTTGGTTCATTGGTTTGAATTATAAACTATTGGTAGCCTACTAATAGGAGAGCATCCCCTCATTAAACTGCATTCTAATAATTATAGTTTATTACATATTAAAATTCAATTATTATTCAATCTAAATATGAAAAAATATTGTCTTGAACCTTATCTTCCACTTCTATTATCTAGAGTTTCATCGAGGTATTGGAGTACTTTGATAAATAAATTCTAATTCAGTAAATTTAAAATTTTTAAAACTAGTTCCTTTTTCACTACGAGACAATGTAGTATTTTATTTTAAATATAATTAAAAAATGTATTTATGAGATATGAATACCTAATGTTAGACTCAAAAATCACCTTAATTGTAGGTCAATAGAAAAAGTTGTTTTTGGTATAAAACTGTTAAATAAGAAAGTATATCTTCTATTTCACACTTCTGCTTAAACAACAACTCCATTTTCCGAATTTAGTTACATAATACAAAAATTATGAAGGTTAGAAACCTTAGAATAAGTGACTTAAATTGAAAAAAATTCAGATTAAATTTATACATAAACAGTACACATTAGGTTGAGTCTAGATATGTTCAATATTTTGACTGCATTGGTTGTTTTTCCCTTTTTTTCCAGTGGCGGCTCTAAATTTGGGAATGATTGAATTTCAACCATTTTGAAAATATTATACGAAACAACCATCATTACACTATCACATTAACATAACTATTGTGCCCACCTTTTACCACCTAATGAACTTTTTTTGAGTATTGAGCTACTGAAAAGTACACAGACTGAAATTTGCTATATCTACAGCAACTAGCATAACCAAATATTACGTTGAATCATAACTTTTGCCCTTGATTATATACCTTCACAGGTTTTCATCCTTTTCACCCACCACATAGCGATTTTGAGTGGCACTCAAACCAGATGAATGAAGTTGCTTTCTCTTCTTTACAAGATGTAAAGAGGTTTTCCTATCTTCTTTAGCTTCCTCGTAATCAGGCTGCACAATCATAAACTTTGTTCAGTATCCCTCTAAAACTGGAGAAAATATGAATATCCTTGGTGATTCAGCTTAAGCTTCAGAAGAGACCATGCATATATAACGGGCAAGAACCTAAATTTCCACAAAAAACCTCAGACCCAAAAGTAAATGACAATTCTCATTTGGTTCTGCTAATTAAAATAATGAAGTTGTGATCAATCACAGAATAGTTTCTCCACATACTACTGCTCCAAAATGTGTTTTAGTGAAGATGTGATTTGTAAAATTATTTACCACTTTATTTAACCAGTATATTTGAATGACAATTATAGGAAGTCAATCATCTGGTTCTTGAATTTATAAATATAAATCCAAGGTCAATACTGGATTATCTAACCCAAGTACCAAGCAAGCTAGATCGGATTCAGTAACCTTTTTTCAAGAAAAGTCACGTAACTTTAGTTAACTGGTTTGTTTTATATTTGTTTTTAGGAAAATTGAAGTTGACTATTCAACACATGAAAAATTAACTAGAGTTACATGACTTTTCTCGGGAAAAAGACTGAATCCGTCCTCCAAGCAAGCACCATGAAGACACTATAAAAAAAGATTAAGAACTGAATATTATTGTGATAATGAGTGCAAGAAGTACACATGTATGCACGTACATAGGGAGACTATTCTAATATTTATTGATTATAACTTTTTTGCTGTGATAAGGAAACTAAATTACCTTGAAATAAATTCATACAAATAAAAAAGGAAAGAAAATCATGTGCTTCAACAATTACTAACCTTGAGAGCTAAAGCTCGGTCAAAGCTTTCAATAGCATTATCTGGCTCACCAAAATTCAGTTGTGTTCTGCCAAGTGTGACCCATGCCTGGAAGGATCAAAATTGAATTGCATGATTCAACTATGAAACTGAAATGTACTAGCTTTGCTCTAGTAGGCATTATCACGGTGATTCAAAATCAAACTTTGGCATATTTTCTAGTTAAGACCATAAGTCCTACAAATACAACCAGCAAAAAGTTTGATATAAAATGTAACATAGTGATCATGTACCAAATCATAACACAGACATAGAGCATAGAAAGCCAAAAAGTTAGAACATTTTATCTCAGAATCAAGAAAAATCTAACATGGTTCTAGATCATACACTTACATTTTCAATGCTGATTCCTTTACAGTACCGATCACACTCATCACTTAAGCATATACATTACAAGAACAAATGTGAATCAGGTGACAGTGAAACTCAATTTCAAATATATCTTCATACTACTAGTTTTTTTTGGATTCAATAAAAAAAATAAGACAAACAGCATATAATTGCCTCAGATTTCAACCCATAATTGGAGATCAAAATGAGGAAGACCAATTATATGCATGAGATAGATCACATACACACAGGTCAAAGTTTTTCTGAGTTTAAGAATTTTCTGAGAGAATCTTTCAAATTCCACACATCCATTGTCAAACAATAATTATATACTGATTTAGGCACAAAACTACCTGAAACTAAATAATGTACATAAATATCATTAGTAGGAAGGAATATTGTAAAAGTCACAATGTGTAATGGTTAATTCAAATAAAATAGTATCGTACCTCAGCCCATGATGGGTCCAATTCAGTCGCTCCTGTCAAGTAGAGGGCACATAGATTAACAAATTTCAAGCACTAAACAACTAACAGTTTAACAATCAGCAGAAGAAAAGCTTCACATAAATAGTCTACTTCTTTGCAGAATTAAATATATAATAAATTGGAATAAATTGTAATTTAAAATTTCATTAGATTAGATTCAATACACAAGATTAAACAAAATCAAGTTCCCAGACGCACGAGTTGCAGCCTTTAGAGCATTCCAAGTGTCTCCAATTTCCAGTAAAACTTGGGCTTTTTGTTCATGCAAAATTGGAACATCAGGTGCCAACACAAGAGCAGCTTCCCATTTACTTAGTGCTTCCTGGTACTTCCCATCCTGCAAGAACAAGATGTTATTAACTACAAAACAAAGGCACTGACAAAGACATAAAACATCACAAGGAGACACCAAATTTTAAAAATTGTTGGACAAGAACATGGCATATATACCCATAGATAATTGAAATCTAAGAAAAAAGAACGGACACATGACTAGAGAATTAGGACAAGGATCAAAACTGTCGGAAGAGATCTGGGAATCCTGGATGAGAGAAGGAGCCCAAGGCAAAGGCTAACAAATTCATAATTGAGAGATTTTGTGTCCTGATACTCTAAGAGAAAGAGAATAATGATGGGGAGATTATTAGTGTGACGACCATTTCTCTTCATTCTTCATGGAATATTTAGTTCTTCCCTGCCATGTCCGTACATTACATCACTGTAATCGATTACTAGTCCTCCTACTTCATACATTTGGTGTTGGTTATTGATAGATCGAAGAAGCAATAACCACACGTTTTTTTCACTTTTAGCTTGATTACAGTTTCAAGATTAAAATAAGTAGATATATGTCATACGTTTCAAATTGGAATGTAGTCCGTGACAGATGAAATTGAGACAGAACAAAAGCACATGTCTTATTTATCGTTTTTACTATTAACAATCTCTTGAAAGCATAAAGTGACCAAATTCTATATAAGTTGTAAAGCAAGTCATTAATTGTGGAACCAAAATAATCTTGCAGTTGTCTAGATCAACCGATAAAATGCTACTCCCAACTGTAAGTAAATGTCTAAGAGAGTGCCACCATAGCTGTGTCCATATAGCTGAAATGCAAGTGACTTACAAATAGAATACTCATCAACAATACTTCGACTGATAATTGTGATCGTAATTTACTTTAAACAAAACTTTGTTCCAGGTAGAGTAGCTTAATCTGGAAAAAGCTTGAAAAAAAAAAAAAATTCAATAATCAAATTGGTATCTAGAGCTAACTTATAGAAGCAAAATCTCAGACTCAAACAGATGAAGGTCTTGTTTGGATTATCTTCTGAACAAGCAATTATAAGAACACAGAGTCAAATGAATTAAGCTTCTCTAATACGCTAAAATCAACTTATACAGTTCAACTTTTATAGAAGTTCTCTTAATAAACTTTTTCAAAGACTTATTTTTACTTACGCATTAGTTAATTTTAACTTATGGAAAAGTTTAGTTCATATTACTTAGTGATTTGATTCGGTTATAAGTTCTCGTTGAACAACATTATTCAGACAAGATCTACAACGTTTCCAAGTATACTTGCATAAATTGGAAAAAAGCTAGGACATACATTAAGTTTGACATGAAATGGGAAGGAATTTCAAGATATGTAAGGGAGAGTGAAGGCAAGATTTTCATACTCTAATTCTCTGATTCCTGATTGCGATAAAATCATTTAAAGTCTTCCAAAATAGCCACCCACAGTTAATTTTTTTAACAGAGTCCTTATACATTTCATTTTTTTTATAGGCCACTGAATTCCAACCATCATTAACATTAAGGATCAATATGATAGCTCAGATGGAGACAAAGCATGGAGACTAAGAGTTTGTTGATAGCTTTATGATGGTATACTAACCAAGGAGCGACCAGTAAAAAGGTTGGGATTGTTTTGAACACAAATTCAAAATGCTTGTCTCCAATATAAGATAATTTTTACATTCTCTCAATTCGTGTTTATAAAACTGTGTTGCACGATTCTATTTGTTAAATAGAGTGCTGTAGTTTATCAAAGCCATCAATATGCTCATATCGATTAACAAAAGTTAACAAAGTTTTAACCGTTCCTACCTGGAGAGGACTTAAGTAATGGTTAAAATCCTCTAGTCTACACAAACTTATTACGCACAAGGGAAAAGAACTTTTACAATTACAAGGTAATACAAATTTACAATCACCTATCACGCATCACAAACTATTACGTATGTAAATTTATTAACTGTTATAATATCTACGTTATATTAAATGTGATTTTTGATTGGTTTTCACTTGAAAGTATAAAGGTGTTTAAAATCCCAATGTACTGGGAAAAACCCACAAGAAAAGTGCTTAAGGTATAATGTAGTTAAACTCTTAAGAAAAATACTACTATTATGAAACTTTCAGCCTTAACATTCAGGTTCAGGAAACAAAAATCAGAGTGGGAAAAACATCAATTTTCTATATAAATCATAAATTCAGCGACCCTTGTCTCATTAAATTGATAAAAGTTCAGAAAAACGATTCAATTTTAGTCATATTTTCCCACCCTAAGTTCTTGTACGCAGCTTTCACAATTCTAATTTATCTTAGCCCACCTTTCGCTTTTACAAAATAAATAATAAATAAACAAGTGAACCTAAGACATCAACATGGGTATGTGTAATAAAGAAACATACCATAGCGAGCTTGTCTCCTTGAGCTCGGAATTCATCCGCCAATTGTGCAGCACGAGATTGGTCGGGATCGGGAACACGCGCGCCATCTTGTGAATGGGGTTGGTCGTTATGCTCGAAGGGAAGGTCAGTGAAGTGAGACAACGTGGGTAAACAACGTTTCTTCTTGTTGTTCTTCCAAGTCACTTTCATTTCCACGGCCACTTCCTTCTTCAACGTTTCTGTATCGAAAGAACATGGTTTCTTCTCTCTATCACATTCTCGTAACTTCACTTTTTCCTTCTGTGTTCTTCTTCACGGGCCTCTGGGTTTGTTAATGGAGAATTTCTTTCTACACCACATAAATTTCTCCTACACCTTCCAAAATTTTGACATACCTATTTTACCCTCTATGGTTTGTATATTTTTAAAGCTATCAAAACTACATTTTTGTATTTCATCTCCACAGCGCTGCTTTGAAAAATCTAAGCATTATCAGGATACTGTTGAAGATAAAAGTTTTTGGATAAGGTATCTGATTTGGTGAGCATTAGATGTTTTCTTTGAAGATGGGAGCAAAAGTAAATTTATTATTGATTTTTAAATTATTTCTAAACGGTAATTTAGAAGTTTTTCATATTAAACAATTCAAAATAAAAAATTTAGTTACAATTTATATAATTTGAAAGTAAAAAAGATGGTGTTGGATTGTGTCGTCCATAAGTAAATACATGAAGTATATTTATCATTCAAAATATGCATAAAATTTATATTTTGAATTACACAATTTATAATGAAATTTTATATTTCAGTTGACCAATATTGAAGGTAAAATTACATTTTGGGTTACTGAAAATTTTATGTTTTATATTGATTATTTGGAAAGAAGGTAAATTCTTATTTTAGGTCATGTAATGTAGAATACAATTTTTACCTTTTAGATCGATAAATCTAAAATGTAAAATTTTATTTCAGATTTTGTAGTCCATAAATATAATTTTGTTTGGCATAAATGATTATGTGCTTGAAAGTTATTACGGTGATTATGTTTGACAACAAAATGGCTGATAAGGCTTGGAATAAAAAATCAAATAACGGTAATATGTTGATTGGTATGGATAAATTGAGAGTCAACAACAAATGAAATAGAGAAATAGTGAAGCCTTCACAACAAACAAGGTAAGTAAAATATGTTATTATTTGTGTCAAAAATTTGACAAGTGACATATATTTTGATATTGTAATGTATTTTTGTAGGTATTGAGCGAGATAATATACTTAAATGGATTTGTAGGATAAAATTTAAGTTTGAGTTATTTATTGTCATATGAAGATATATACAAAAAATGTGGACAATAAAAAAGGAAGACATATTTATTGTTAGGATGTAAAATAAAACAGAAAACACATGTGTTACAAGAAGGACTTATAAGTCATTGTAACTAGAACAAGAAAATGTGATTATTCTTTTAAACTACATGGTAAATTAGTGTGTAATAGAGGTGTGTGGATTGTGAAATTTCTATGTAGAAATCATATTCATGAGCTGGTGGATGCATTAGTATAAGTCATTCATATATTGACAAATTAAAACTTAGTGAACAATTTTAAAATATTGACATGATTAAGAGTTTAGTGAAACTCATAAACATTTTACTAACTTTAATATGATTCAAAAATAAAAATGAATGTGTTTTTTCGTTTCATTTTAACCTAGCAAGAATGTGTGTTCAACATTTTAAAATTGTTTGCTTTAGTGGGTAATAATTAAGATATAAACATACAAGATAATTCCTTAGGAAATGCAACAAGTAATAGGTGTGTTTATATGCATGTCTTATGCTTACTACATATGCATACAAATATTTAAAACTTTGTGTTTAATTTAATGGGTGGAAGTTGCTCCTTAAAAGTTTGCAGAAATTTAAATTTTAACTTGAATCTCAAGATACATTTAAATGAAGTTTGTATTTGACTCAAATCTTTTGACAATAAATGATAAAAATATTCTTTGTATCACATATTTAAGTTTCATCAATATTCTTTAAACTCATGCTAGTTTAAAGTCTTTAATTATACTTGTTGTTTGGTCACTGTTATTCACTTAAAACATAATGAAAAAGTACATGGTGATGTATCACTTATTAAACGAAACATACAAGATTTACTATATTTAACCACTCAATTTAAATAATTCGAGAGTGATGTCTTCCCTCAAGTCTTTTTCATTGATTTTTTTTTCTTTAGTAAATGAAATTAGTATATATTTTTTCTGAAACTTTTAACATTCTTAGTCAATTTCACATGAATAAGAATGTTAAAAGAAAGTGTAGAATGTTAGTGGATTATGTAAAGACACGGGAGGTCGTCTTGGATGAATGGGTATGATGCTTGTGCAAGTAGTGTGCAAGAAAGTGTAATTGGAAAGCAAAGTTCTTCATTTTAAGAAGATATTGATCTATCTTCATTCTCCTTTGCGAGTGTTGTGAAATTATAACTTTAGGTGGATTGTCCTTGATTTTGTGATTGTGCTTACTAGGTTTTGGACTTCACCCCAAAGTTCTGTAGAGGTTTCACAATTCAACAATTGTGTTGCAATGTCGATGGCCATTATATTTCTTAACCACCTTAGGGGAGCATAGTTTCGTGCAATCTAATCTTCATAGTCAGGATTGTCTCTTTGAGTTTTGTCACTTGCAGTGACAAACTATTTTGTACATTCTTTTGTTCCTAGTACATAGCCATCACGTTTGCAACCTTTAATCAATGGAAGAACTAATGAGTTCCATAAGAGATAGTTATATCTATCCAGCCTAACATAGATAGTTGTGGGTAGGTCATTTTTTTTTATTTGTGTTGGTTGCGGAAAACATGATTGGATCGAGAGCCTTCAAGTTTTAAAGCTTTGACACCAAGAAAGAGAAAAGAATAGAAATTTGACTTGATTATTCATATGATAGATTAGATTGTGTGCTTATATACACACATTGCAATATAATTGTAATCATATAATAACGCTAGCATTACAATGAACAATATAAAGACAAAATTGATCATGATAGTTGCACATTACAAAACCAAGTCATGGCATAATATTATGGATATTGATTTTAATTAGAAGAATCACAACTTTCTATAACTGAAATACATGTTGTGCCTTTTACGTTGATCATCTTCCATTACCAAAGTCAATTAATTCATGTTCTCTCAAGCTATCATATTCAGTATTTTGTTGGTCGCTACTATCACCATGTTCATAAGAACTTTGTGTCTCATGAAGTAAGTATTGACTCTCCTCAAAGTTTTTGCTTGTAGTGATCCAAGGGCGTTTCTTCATAAGCTTTATTCCTTTAGTTCCATTGTCACTTCCTTCATGCTAGGCCTTTCTTCCCTTGTAAGTCTTAGGCATCTAGCAACAAGAATAGCAACCTTCATAATCTCTTGATAGTTTTCTTCATCCAAAAGACCAACCTGAAGAATATTAAACAAACGATCCTCTTTCAAGCTACATAGAAAGTGAACTGCAAGACTTTGTTTCTCTTTTGCCTTGTTAAAAGAGAACGGTTTCTCCCCTATAAGCAGTTCTACAAGCACTACCCCAAAACTATAAACATCACTCTTTTTTATCAACTAGCTTGATTGCATGTACTCTGGGTCTAAATACCCCAAGATCCCTTGTACAATTGTAGCTATCTCAGTTTATTATTTGGAACCAATCTTAAAGCTCCAAAGTTAGAGACTTTGGCAGTGTAATTATCATTTAAGAGTATGTTAGCAGTCTTCACATCTCTGTGGATGATGTGTATAGAAGCTTCTGAGTGTAGATATGACAAAGCTGCAACTACTTTTATAGCTATCCTTAGGCGTGTTTTCCATGAAACATTGACTCCATGACCTTGGTTATGTAAATAATAAAAAAGGGTGCCATTATTAACAAATTCATAGACCAATAAAGGAACTTTTGTCTCTAGACAACATCCTAAGAGTTTGACCACATTCCTATGGTTAATCTGTGACAGTATAATGACCTCATTGATGAATTGTTCCACGTGGCTCTGATCCACTATTTTGGACTTTTTGATTGCTACAACTTTGTTGTTTAAGAGAACTCCTTTGAAAATTGTACCATAACCTCCTTTACCTATGATTAAGCTCTCATCGAAACTGTTTGTGGCTTTCTTGTGTTGCTCTAAATTGAATATTGTAGTGGTCTTAGACGAGTCTATTCTTGTGGAGAGTTGCTCTCTCATAATGATGTATCTGTTCTATTGAAAAGACTTTTGCTTTAAACATAATAATTAATCATATAGCTACACTTATTACCAAAAAACAATCACACAATAGAGTGATAAAATTTTAATAACCCATTGTTTTTTATAAAAAAAAATACATATCTTTTAAAAAGTAAAACATTTACTTGAATAACATAATAGTATTTTAAGTTAAAAAATTTTAAAAATTAAATTATTAATATATTCTCTGTGAAAAGAGTATTTTTTTTTCTTAAACGATTTCATAATAACACTCCCTTTTCATATAACCACGCAACTTATTTTATTAATTTTGTGTTGAATAACATTTTTTAATATTAAAATATTGAATGGAAGTATAAATTAAATTATTCAATAAAAAAATTAATGAAATAGGTTATATGAGAGTTAAATTAAAAAAATAAAATAGATTTTTAAAATATCACATGCCTTCTAACTAAAAACATTGGTGGCTTAAGGGAAGAAAAACCAGGGATGACAATTCGGGGAGGACAAGGCAAGTTGGCCCGTAGGTCTGCAGAAAAAATGTGGGATAGATTGGGATGTTGAACTCGCTGGCCTGCATAGGCCCGCAACCGCATGGGCTAAAGTTTACTTAATAGGTTGTGAGTGTTAGTTTTGAAATGGTTGAAATGCCAAGAAGGGGGGGGGGGTTTGAATTGGCTAGTTAAAAATTTAGGCTATCTTTGAAATCTAAAAGCCACCTTTAATTGAATCAATTAGATCACCAAGTTAGGATGCAAAAGCTACTGGACTGTATACTTTCAATCGGTCAAAAATAGAGTTAATCGACTGATTTTACTAAACATATTCTGTTCTGGTATAATCAACCGATTGAAACAGAAAAATAGTCGATTGAAATACTGAGAAAAATGTAGAAATGCAGATTCGAGTTTTAAACCAGGAACAGTGCACAAGAATGATCAAGACAGGTTCTAAATGATTATGCAAATATGCTCACTGCTGCAGATGTCATGAAAATATGCAAGAACAAGAAAAAGATGATTAAAACACATGTTCTTTAAACTTTAAATGAATATGCAAGAGAGAAAGGTTAGAGAAGAGATGACTTCAAGATAGTTCAAAAGGGCTTCATTAAATCTTCATTAAATCTTCAAGAAGCATACCACCTTGGCTTCACATGTCAACATTATCCCCCTAATTTGATGAAGCCAACCTCTATCTTCTTCTATCTATCTTCTTCTATCCTCCATTGCATATTGCTTCCATTGGTTAGGTACCATTAAGTTGATGAAGTGACATCTAATCTTGAAACTTGTAAATCTGAAAAACATTTACAGTAGCAATACACACAAGCTAGCAAGCATACAAATATGCACATGCTCCCCCTATCAATAATATGGGTTTAAGTTCATATTTGATTATTGATTCCAATTTTAATGCTTCTACTTAGTTCAATGATCAATTTTCCATTTTGCAATTTTTCTCCCCCTTTGGATTCGTCAAACAGAACAAATGCATAAAAAGCACAAACATTGCATATCATTTCATTAATAATAGAACACAATACAACCAACAGAAACTAAAAACAGAGAATAAAACCATAAAGCTGATACAATCAGCCGATTGGAAATAAAAACAACCAACTGAAACTGACAGAGCTCAAACTGAAAAATCACAAACACATGAATACAATGAATGATCCTAAAAGCCAACACACTCAGTCATCCTAAGGATCATTTTTGGTCTGGAAAGAGGTCAACATGCCATGGATATCATGGATTTGGCCATCCAATGCATTGAATCTCTTATTGTAATAGTTGTGATGTGCATGTTGGGACACATTAAGCTCATGCAGCTGGTTCAACACCATCCTCTCAAAATGTGAGTACACAGGGCCTCTATCCTTTGGAGGGTTGTAAGGAATTAAATCCATAGGTCCAGTAGTTGGTTCTTCCTCTTGATTTGCACCACTTAGGCTAGCTTCATGGTCATGTGCACCCCCAACTACAACACCAACAGCTGTCCATGCATTTCCCACATTGAGAAAGCCCATTTTGTGCATATTTTAGTTGGAGGTATGGTTCAGCAGTCCAATTGACTCTTCTAGCTCATCCTCTACATCAATTCCAAAGTGTTCAATGAATTTTGATACCAAAACCACATATGGTAGCCTAAAATTCGTGAGTCTCTTGGCCTTGAGCATGTGATCATGAAACACATATCCAATCCGCTTGAATGTTGTGTTGGACACAGTACATGAGAATCAAATCTCCCTTATCCAATGTTGAATGGTTGCTACCATGTGGAATAAGGACTTTTGTCACTTGCACACCCGTTAATTTGAGTCCAACCACATCTTTCCAAGCTTTCTTGTTGATCTCCATGTGAAAACCCTTGATGCTTGACAACAACATGTCATTTTTGAACTCCAAGTTTGTGAAAAACACCTTCACCAAGTCTGGATAAATTTTCCCTGAAAGTTCAAGAAATGACTTCAACCTTTGATGCTTCAATTGTTGAAATAGGCTCTCAAAGCCTTTATCTCTCAGCCACGAGAATCTCAACACCTTAGGAATGCTGATTTGCTTCCTTTTCATCTCAATGAGGAACACTTGAATGTTGTCCTTATGATCCTCAAACCATGCTTCAATTCTCCCATGATGTTCTTGATTTGGAGACCTTGGGGTAGGAGGAGTGGAGTGCTCATCATCAGATTGTGTAACTCTTTGTTGATGACGAGGCATGATGAGTGTGGGTATGGTTGTTTCTAAGAAATGTATGATGAAAATGCAGCAATACAAGTGTAGTATTTATAATTGAACAGGCTGATTTTCAGAAATAGTTGATTAAATGGTGCAGATTTTCCTAATTAATCCGTTTTATGTTACCCAAACCAAATTAATGTAGTCCAAAACAGTATCTCACGCATTCATGGTGTTTTCAATGTATTTATCAATAGGCTAAATATGACAGTTTTCAATTTTTGCATACAACAACAGATTTTTATGAAACTAAGGCATGAATCCATAAGATTAACATGCTAAAAACACATCAGACTACATTCTTCATGTCTAATATGCCTAGTTCAGTTCTTAGCTTGTTAAACCTATCTTTAGTCAATGATTTTGTAAACAAATCAACTAATTGATTTTTAGTTTTAACAAATTGAATTTCACAATCTCCCTTTTGAACATGATCACAAATGAAATGATGCATAATCTCTATATGCTTGGTTTTACAATGTTGTATTGGATTCTTGGGTAAGTTGATGGCACTAGTATTATCACAATATAAAGGTACCTTGCTTAGCTTTACACCATAGTCCAAAAGTTGATGCTTCAACCATATGATTTATGCATAGCCATGCCCAGCAGCACTATACTCAGCTTCAGCAGTGGAGAGTGCCACACATGCTTGCTTTTTGCTATTCCATGGGATTAGACTTAATCCAAGTAGATGGCAAATGCCACTTGTGCTTTTCCTATCCAACTTGCACCCTGCATAGTCCGAATCTTAAAAGCCACTAAGAGTTATGTTAGAATCACATGGATACCATAAACCAACATTGGTTGTTCCCTTGAGGTACCTTAGAATCCTTTTTGCAGCTTTAAAGTGTGATTCCTTTGGATTTGCTTAGAATCTAACACATAAGCATACTCCAAACTGAATATCTGGCCTACTTGCTGTAAGATAGAGCAAAGACCCAATCAACCATCTATATTTGGTTGAATCCACTGGTTGGCCAACCTCATCTGCATCCATAAGACAATTTGTAGCAATTAGAGTGGCAACTTCCTTGCAATCCTCCATTTTGAACTTTTTCAACAAGTCAAAATAGTATTTTGATTGGTTTATAAATGTTCCATGCTTGAGTTGCTTGACTTGCAACCCAGAAAGTAGCTAAGCTCACCTATCATGAACATCTTAAATTCTCCCTGTATAGTTGCAAGAAACTCTTCACACAATGTGTTGTTATTTGAACCAAAGATGATATCATTAACATACACTTGAACAAGTATAACATCACTTTCATGTTTTCTAATGAAGAGTGTTTTATCCACTACACCTCTAGCATAACCTTTTGATCGGAGAGAATTGCTTAGCCTTTCATATCACTATCGTGGTGCTTGTTTCAAACCATATAAGGCCTTTTTCAACTTGAAAATATGGTTAGGATAAAGATGATCCTCAAATCTAGGAGGTTGTGATACATACACTTCTTCATTTAGGAAACCATTCAAGAATGCACTTTTCACATCCATTGGATGCAATTTAAAGTTACACATGCAAGCATATGCTAAGAGTAATCTCACAGCTTCTAGCCTAGCTACAGGTGCATAAGTTTCATTGAAATCAATGCCTTTTTCTTAATTATACCCTTCAGCAACTAGTCTAGCTTTGTTCCTTACAATATTACCATCTTCATCCATTTTGTTTCTAAAAACCCATTTAGTTCTAATTATATTCATATCATCAATTTTAGGCACTAGAAACCACACATCATTTCTTGTAAATTGATTGAGTTCATCTTGCATAACAACAATCCAATTACTATCACTCAAAGCGTCATTCACATTTTTAGGTTCAATTTGATATACAAAAGCAACATGCTCACAAAATACAATCATACGTCTAGTAGATACTCCCTGTTTGATATCACCTATGATGTTGTCCTTTGATAAACCTCTAGGCTGGATCCAATCCTTGGGCAAGTTTCTGTTTGCAACTTTTTCAATCGGCTATTTTTCCTTTTCAACCGATTGATTTCCTACAGTAAAGGGCTTTTCTGCAGTAAAAATCTGCTCCTGCAGTAAATCTTCTTCATCTACATTCTTTGGCACTTGATCTTGCAACTTTGGGTTAGTTTCATCAAATACAACATGCATAGACTCTTCAACAGTCATTAATCTCTTATTATAGACTTTATATGCATGACTTTGTATAGCATAGCCTAGAAAAACACCTTCATCCGCTTTTGCATCAAATTTGGCATCCTCCCTTTGAAAAGATCATAGGGTGTTTTCTTTAAAATTGGCCTAATCAACACTTTATTTAAAACATAGCAAGCAGTGTTGACTACATCAACCCAAAAATACTTAGGTAGGAGTTTTCATTTAACATAGTTTTAGCTAGTTCCTTAAGTGACCTGTTTTTCCTTTCAACAACACCATTTTGTTCTGGGGTTCTTGGTGTAGAAAAATTATGATTAATGCCATGCTTTTCACAAAAGTGTTCAAACTTTTCATTTTGAAATTCCCCACCATGGTCACTTCGAATAGACACTATCTTGAAACTCTTTTCATTTTCAAGCATCTTGACAAGTCTTTTAAAAGCATGAAAAGTATCATTTTTGGCAGCTAAGAACAAAGTCCATGTGTACCTAGAAAAATTAACAACTATGACTAATGCATAGAGGTTGTCACCATGGCTCATGGTTCGAGATGAACCAAATAGATCCATGTGAAGCATCTCTAGAGGTCTTTCAGTTGAAACAACATTTTTGGGTTTAAAAGAGACCTTGGTCCGTTTTCCTTTTTGACATGATTCACACACTCTATCCTTCTCAAACTTGAGTTTTGGAAGTCCTTCAACCAACTATTTTCTATTCAGCCGATTGAAATGTTGCATATGTATGTGACAAAGTCTCCTATGCCATAACCAAGTGTCATCATCTTTTGTAAGCAAACAATGGATGCTAAATGATGCATGATGCAGGTCAATTAGATATATATTGTTGACTCTTTTGCCTATCAAAACAATACTACCATATGCATCATATATAAAGTAATTATTTGGTTCAAACATGACTTTAAAGCCTTTATCACATAGTTGACTTATACTTATCAAATTGTGTTTGAGTCCTTCTACCAACCGCATATTCTTGATGTTGAAAGAGGATCCATTGCCTATGACTCCATTTCCAAGGATTCTTCCTTTGGTCTTATCTCCTCTCATGTGTCTCGAACAGCCACTATCAATGTACCACAAATCTTTCTTATCATCTTTTATGACCTACAAAATAGATTTGGATTACTTGGTACCCTTTGATAGGTTGGGTGCATCATGGCTATGCCTTTCTAGATCCTTTTGCGATCCATTTCATAATTCCTTTAGGAACATCCTATTTTCTAGCATGACAGTTCTTAATAACCAAGTCCAGCTTTGCCAAACACACAATTTTAAGAACCAAGAACAACCTCTAAGTTTGCTTCCCCTCTTGTGAACCTTGCACAGGTCTTTATAAGGTATTTCACTTAATTTTTCAAAACTATGCAGTTTTCATAGGGTTTTTCAACAGGTTGATTTCTAAAACAATCGGTTGAATTATTGTAAATCATTTTCAAATGTTCGAAATCAGTTTTAAAATCAGTTGTTTCTTTTTCTAGTTGACTGACTCTGTTTCCCAGCCAGTTGTTTAAGCCTTTTAATCGATTATTTAATGCAGAAATCTTGTTTGCTTCATTATGCAACTCTTCAAAATCATACAACAATTGATTATAGTCATTTTTGTCTAGAGAACTTACTTGACTTGAGGAGGATGACTCATAACCAGTCATGAGGCACGAATGGGCTTCTTCACTCTCATCTTGTGAAGAGCTACTTGTTGTTGAATCATCATTGTCCTACCATGCAATGTATGCACGTATCCTTTTTCTATAAACACTCTTCTCCTTTTCTTTGTTAGCATTTGGACATGCAATTTTGATATATCCTTGTTTTCCATAGTTATAACATGTAAAATTAGAAGAGTTTAATTCATCATGTTTGGAAGTATACCTCTTGGGATTACCTTTGCTACCTTTCCTTTTGAGATACTTACCAAACCTTTTGACAAGGAGATTCAAGTTCTCACTTTCACTTGATTCAGCCACCTCATCCTCGAGTTCCTCATTCTTCTTGGTGCTAGTCTTCAAGGCTATGTTCCTTACCTTTTTCTCACTTGACTCTATCTCATTTAGCCTTTGCATATCAATCCCATGCTTTCTAAGCTTGCCAAACAATGCAGCTGTAGTCAAAGTGGATAGATATCTTGTTTCTGAGATAGTCGTGACCTTTGGTTGCTAAGATCTATTAGGACACTTCAACACCTTGATGTTTAACTCTTCTTTGTCAAATTCCTTACCTAAACCCATGAGATGGTTGACTATGTGAATCAATCTCTTTTGTATATTCGCTATAGATTCTCCTGGTTTCATCTTGAATAACTCATACTCTTGAATCAAGGCATGCTTCCTTGCTCTCTTAACATCATTGGTTCCTTCATGAGTCACTTCAAGAACCTCCCACATTTCCTTGACACTCTTGCATTGTGAAACACGAAAAAACTCATCCATGTTGAGAGATGAAGTAGGATATTCTTAGCATTGCAATCATATTGAGTTCTCCTCCTTTCTTCTTCAGTCGATTTAGTCCATGGCTTATCAACCTGCAAATTTTCAACAGTATGCTTAGGAGTATATGGTCCATTTATGATTGCATCTCATATCCCTTGATCTATTGATTCAATAAAGATTTTCATCTTAATTTTCGAAAATTGGTAATTAATGCCACTAAACATAGGGGTCTATGAATTGAGGCACCTTCAGCAAAGGGTAATTTGTTTTTAGCCATTTCAAGTAGTTCAAAAATGATTTAGGACCTTACTTGAGCAAATTTCAAGTACCTAGCTCTAGATACTAATTGTTAGTTTTGAAATGGTTGAAATACCAAAAAGGGGGGGTTGAATTGGCTATTTTAAAATTTAGGCTATCTGTGAAAGCTAAAAACCACCTTTAATTGAATCAATTAGATCACCAAGTTAGGATGCAAAAGCTACTAGACTGTATACTTTCAATCGGTTAAAAACAGAGTTAATCGATTGATTTTACTAAACAAATTTTGTTATGGCATAATCAACCGATTGAAACAGAAAAACAGTCGACTGAAATACTGAGAAAAATGCAGAAATGCAAATTCGAGTTTTAAACCAGGAATAGTGCAAAAGAATGATCAAGACCGGTGCTAAATGATTATGCAAACATGCTCAATGCTGCAGATGTCATGAAAACATGCAATAACATGAAAAAGATGATTAAAACACAAGTTCTTTAAACTTTAAATGAATATGCAAGAGAGAAAGGTTAGAAAAGAGATGAGATCACGAGATTTTTATACTGGTTCACTCAAACCTAAGCTACATCCAGTTTGTCAAGGCAACATGAGCTTGACTCTACACTATTTCAAAAGATTTACAAAGTATCCACCCTTACACTTTCAAAATATGCAAAAACTACACAAAAGACTCTTGAATCACACAAGAGTCACACCAGCACAACAAGAACCCTTTTGTAGACCTAGAAAACCACCAGGCACACACACAAAGCTTGAGAAAGATCAAACCTCAGTGGTAGCACAACCCAGCCTACCACAAACCATTTTCTCCAAGCTTCAAACACAAGCCAAAGGCTCCAAGAATTAATCTAAGATCAATCTTCAACAGTTGCAATCTGAATGATCACGAAAGAGAGAGTTTCCACAAGTTTTCAGAACAATTTCGTGCTAAAAAATGGTCAGAATAACTCTCTTTCGAAAATCACAGCTCTTATAGTCAAACTGTTACGAAATTCAACAGGTTGATTTCTAAATCAATCGATTGATTTCACTTGACTTAAGTGAAATCAATACATTAAAAAATAAATCAACTGTTTGAATTAGTTGTAGTTTAAGACTATTGCAGTCAACCTTTTAATTTGTTAAAAAACCATTCAACAGACTAAAAGAGACATTTTAACTTGTTGAAAAACCATTCAACAGATTAAAACACACACCAAAGACCAAATACATCAAATTAATGCTACAAGGTCTACAATATGAATTACAAACTTCAAATACACTTTCAAGAAGCATACCACATTGGCTTCACATGTCAACAATGAGTATTTTAATAATTTAAATTACAGGGATGATGATATGGTGAAAATGGGTATTATAACGGGTATGAGGACGTGGATGAGGCAGATATGTACATCTCCATCCCTATCCTATACCCAATCGAAAAAGTCGGGTATTCCCCATGCTCATACCCATACCCAGTCATTGCAGGAATTTCCCGTCAAAATGGAGATGGATTCAAGCAATACCCACGAAAACAAGTTTATTTGTTATCCCTACTTGACCATGGTCGTTGGCTATGTTGATTAGTGTTGTCAAAAAGGGCCACCTGGCCAGCCCACCGCAGGTTGGCCACTTATTGAGCCAACCCAACCCGACGCACTTATTAGCGAACCAAAAAATTTTGAACCCGGCCCAGCCCACCACGAGTTGGTGGGTTAAACGGGTTGGCTCACTAATTCAGTTAATTAAAATAAATACAATTTTTTTCTCCAATCCCAAAAAAAATCAATCATAGTTGTGATTAAAATCTAAATACACTTTGATGCAATCAAAAATAATGTTCAACCCCAAATACAAGCCAAAATCACAAAAATATTAGGTTTGTAGTTGTCAACCCAATATGTTGGCTAAAAACAAAATAGCCCAACCCAACTCAAATACCAAAAAATTGTGTGGCCCTTTATCTACGGGTGGGTTGATGAGCCAACTCGGCTCATCACGAGTTCAACTCGGGTGAGCCGGGTTCTTTGTAGACTGGGTCAAAAATTGACCTGTATTGAAAGTTGTAAAAAAAAATTCAACCCATCCCAACCCGAACACGTGGTGAGTTGGGTTATCCCACGGGTTCTGACTCACTTTGAAAACTCTAATGTTGATGTTATCATGTCAAAATTTTCATTACTTATGTCTTATGAGTCTTTAAATGTGTTTAGCCTATGATTTTGAGTCATGTCATATATGCTAAATTGAAGTTTTATATTCTTGTTTTCCAAGTATTTGAAATTGCATGATCAACATGAGTAGTTTTTGTATATGTACCCTTTAATTGATTGGTTGACTTAAAACTAGGAGCTAAGTGTTCAAATACATCTAGACACCTTTCATTAACTTGTGCTAAGCTATAATCTCTAAATAGAAAAAATTTTCAAAACCAAAAGACCAAAAATCGAGAGCAAAATTGCTTCCTACTAAAATCAAAATTGAACAATTATGGTGCGTTATGAATCTAGCTTACATGATTTGAGTGTTTAATGTGTATGGAAAATTACTTCCATCATTATATGGCCTTAGTCTTATTTGGTATATGCATGGTTGATTGGTCCTTGTGATTGCATGCTCAAATTACTTTCCATAGAGTCTTCTTTCCGTGCTTTGCTTGAGTTAGTCTTGTTGCTAGTTTTGTCACATGATTTTCTTTCTTTAGAGTTTGACTTTCATTGTTTTTGTGCTTTTCTTGCATGCTATTAGGTTTCTTAGTTTTGCCATTTAAAGTTTTTGTTTCCTTATGTCAACACCTGATTTCGTCTAGACAAATAAAATGTAATTAAAAGAAAATAATATATACATAAAATGCTTAAAATGAAATTTATAAAAAGAAAAATAAAAATTTGAAAGAAAAATTAATTAGAAATTAAAATATAAAGAAACCCTTAAAAATTCCAATCCTAACATTACTACCTACACCCCTATAATTTTCTTTTCTTTTTCACCCTAAAACTCTTACCCACTCTATGGACTCCATGTGTCAACTTTTTCTTTCTTCACTCACCCATTCTCTCATTCACAAAACCACTCAGGCTCACAACACAGACTATTCACGCTAACACTCTTTTTTTTCTCACACACACACCATTCACCAACACTCACCTCACCTCACCACCAGAGACACACATAACACTCACATTCATTCAATTCCTCACAAACTAAAAAAACACAATTTACAAAAGAAAAATGATTTGTTGACAAAAAAGTTTTTAACAAAGTTTGACAAAGTTGACAGGGCACATTTATTTATTTTTTATATTTTTAAAAACATTTCAATGTTGGCTGCAAAAGGAAAATAATAAAAGTTCATTTTCTCTCTCTTTTCTCTGATCTTCCATGGTTGAAACCCTCGTCGCTACTTTTACGGGCTTTTGTCTTAACTCTTTCCTCTTCCTCTTCCCTCACCATGATTTCCTTGATATGCGTTTTCGTCCCCTAATACTACAAGGAGTGGTCTGTGTCCCTGAGTCTCGCACATCGGTGGCTTCTTCCAGTGTCACGTTTTAAAAACTTCATTACATAGTCAAATAAACTAAATCCAAATCATAAACTTGATTAAATCATAAGTATCACAAAGTGTTTACAAAATGATTCCAAATCATAAAACAATAAAACTCTGAGAAAACTCTTTATCCCAGTCTAACCCCACTCCGGCTCTATTCCTCACCAGTTCCACCTGCAACATCATCTGTTCTCGTGTACCGCGTACACGATCATCGCCAAACATAAGCAGATAGGGTGAGCTAACAAAATAAACATATATATATATATATATATATATATATATATATATATATATCACAAATATACAATCGCACAATCACACCAAAGGAAATCCATCCCCTGATATCCCATCACATGGCCACCACCATGTTAATCGTGTTCTACGTCTTCTAATGAGTACCCCAAGGTGTCTTGCTGCCATACCTATGGGCCACAACCGATAGAACATGTGCGGAAACTATTGCTACGAATCATACACCGTACCGCCGGGTGAAGTTCCCAAATACGAATATAGTTCGTAACGTTCTAAGACTACCAAACTCATCAACTAACTACGAAGGAGGGCAATCTATCTGGACCCATCCGTACTGGCCACAACCAGCACACTCACATCGGCAACACTCACACTACAACACTCGCCAACCCGAGCTCAACTCAAGGGTTCCTCGTGTTCATCCACCATCTCGAGCTCAACTCGAGGGATGTCATTTCGAGCTCAACTCGAGGAATGTGACGTGCTTAACCCCTATCCCAAGCTCAACTCAAGGGATACGTTCTGAGCTCAACTCAAGGAACACCAGCAAGCCGACCTTTAAGATATCTTAGAAGCCCTGTAGATCACGCACATCATAGCAAGTATAACACCAATCTATTGTAGCAAAAATCGCTTGGCGTGGGACACGTGCCGCCAGGCGTTGCTGCTTCTAGATCGCCTGGCGGGGGACACATACCACCAAGCGCTAAGCGCCTTAATCTTCATTGCCACTACAACTATTGCTTGGCGGGACTTCTTGTGCTGCCAGGCACCGCGTGACTTAGTATTTATTGAACTATAGACTCCGCCTGACGCACCTCCCCTTACCGCCAGGCGCCACCGTGATCCTGAACCCCCTATTTCTACATTGTCGCTTGGCTGGTCGATCACCACTGTCAAACGCTACACCAGTACTTGTGTAGTACTGGTTTTAGTTCAGGTTCAAGCACACTTCACACAGGTTGCTCTCAGTTGCTCTCAGTCTAGAGTACCCCTAATGAAAGGCATTGCCATCTATAATATTCCAGGCCTTATAGCACCTCACATGTGCATTCATTCCCTAGTCATATAGACAATCCCAAGCATGCTCAAACAAAATATAAGCAGCAACACTAACAATTTTAAGCACATGATCTTATGCACCAATGCAATTTAATATTGACACTCATGCCTTCACCAAACCAATTCTCCACATGTGACTAACCCAAAGGAACATTCAAATTGATAGAGACATACCACATAACCCAATCATGCTTCATTAGAAGTTACTTGAACTTATCAAGAGGTTATTCATGCATTTTAATGACTCCAAAATCAACAATATTGAGTAACGTATATCTCTAGCTACTGACCTCCAAATCCAATCTCCACCGTTCAAAGTGAAGAACCACATGTTATAGACCACCTGTTAAAATTTCACCTAAATCTAACGATTAACGATCCGGGAAATGTAGTTTTACGAAAACTGCACAAACCAGAAGAACATGGTGGCGCCTAGTGCCCAAAAGTGAGGATGTGGCGCCTGTCGGGACTAAAATATATCCCGGCGGTTCCTGTGCGCGAAAAGTACGAAAATAGCGTTTTTCATGAACAGAACACCACGTGCATCACCATGTATGACGCCTGGCAGCCAAATGGGTGCCACCAGGCGGTTCCTACACCTGCGAACCTTACCCCCTTCACAACAACTCTGATTTCCATCAATTTCTGACTCCATAGGATACGAACCCAGTTATTGGGACTATAGTTCATTCCTAACACTTCTGATTCACGAACTCATTCACATTTTCCCCTTAGATTGATGCCACTATAGAAATTCTCAATTATGAAACCCTAAAATGTGAGTTTGTCTCATTCCCCCAATTTTTATGCTTATCACGCCCCAAATTTCACAAGTTTTCACTTCAATTTGGTTAATTAATAATCTTATTACACTTCCTACTAGTCCAAATCTGCCCAGAATCCAGAAAAAACATCAAAATCAAGCCTCATGGCTCGCGTCGCCTGGCGGTTCAATCAATACCGCCAGACCCTTCATAAAAAAACCCAGAATTGGGTTTAACAACAAGCGTCACTTGGCGGTCACGTTCGTGCCGCCAGGCGATTTCCTCTCGCAACCCAAAAATGCAGTTGAAATGGTGTGAGTCGCCTGGTAGAAATTCATCACCCACCAGGCGGTTTCTGGAAAAATTCCAGAAACACGATTCTCAAGCAATGCAAGGGATAAATCATACATAATGAGTTATAAATCATGCAATTATTCATAGAACTACAATTAAACGCGGTATAACTCCCCTAACCTGGATTCCTTACTTTAAAATAGATGATTTTAGAGTTCTTCCTTGATCACCATTTCCTCCCTTGGCTCCAACCCAATTCAGCTCCTTTCCTTACTCTCTAATCACTTTGTTTCCTCTAAATTCGTGTTCCTTACAACACTCTAATTTTCCAGTCTCAAAAACCCTTCCAATTGATTTAGTTTGCCTTTTTATTATGGTCCTTAATTGTGGTTAATGGCCAAAAACGAAAATGGCATTAAAATGAATGTAACTGCCATTCGAGTTGTTTTTCAGTCACTTTTGGTTGCTCTTTGGCTAGCTAGGGTTCCTAGGCCCCTTCACCTTCATGCCACAAGAAATTTTGTCAAAAAGGAAGCTTAAAATGGTTCTACCAAAGTTTGAACCCATGACCATGCTAATGCCAACTCAATACACAACCATTTAACCAATTCATGTTTCGTAATGATTAATATAATTCTATGATTATATTATCACTCAACATGATCAAGCAGATTATAAAAAATAATAATAATTAAAATAACACACAAATGACATACATAAGACTTGAACCCAAGTCCTCTCACACATTTAAGTACTCTAAACCATTTGAGCTTGTACTTTTCCACGTCATAGCAATCTGCATTAAATTCCTTAAAGCCTCCTACTACCCGCATTTATTAAATAATTATTTAATTAATTATTTAAATTTCTCGGGTCTTACAATGGGGGAGGACGACATTGAAGGTGAAGTTGTCCTCCCCTCGACTGGTTTCAATTTTTTTATTTAAAAACAAAGTCGTCATGCGAAAGCACAATTTTTGGAATTTTGAGGATGAAGTCGTCGTTGGGATGCCGGTTTCACTTTTTAAGTCACCGTGATCCTCGTTGCGTACTTCTTTCCACAAATTCTGAAGTTCATCATCTTCCTCAACCACCTCACTCGACGTGTAATAGAAGTTAATATAGATTGAAGTTGGTGATTACAGTAATGACAATGAGGTATGGATGTTTTTTTTCATAAATTCTTCTTGTTTTGGGTTTAGGGTGAAGAAGTCTCATTGTTTTATCTTCTTATTTTTGCCTACTGAGACCAATGTTGTGCGTCTTCTCAGAGAAGAGCTCAACAACTTGAGCAAGCAAAGACATGATTGAGGAAGAAAGATATTGGGATGATAAACGTCCAATTTCTATTTTGGAAGAAGTTTATAATGGTATATGGCATGATGTACCAAGAACAACGAGATTGGTGCTGAGTATGACACTATCATGTACTTGAAACAGCGAGCCTTGCAATTAGAGAAGCAGTTGGAGCCAAGCATCCGAAGGGAATAAATACTTGAAGAAAAGTTGCAAGAAAGTATAGAAAACATTGAAAGTCAGTCCTCACCAGTGGAAGAATTGTCCTAGATCTTGAAAGCAACGGACAATTTCTAGCATTTTATATGCCAAAATTCACTTGTTATTGGCCACTAGGTAAATCAGTGTGTTGAGTTTTTTATTCTTCATTTGGAATACCTATGGAATAATCATAGGATATTATGAGTTGAAATTGATTATGGGATTTTGAGTACTCTTTTAAGTCCTAACAAACCAGTAGGCACTGCTTAATGAGAGCTCTTTTAATGTGGATGATATTTTTGTAGTTCATATGGTTCACTAATAATTTGAGGTCGTTGATGATGTTTTAAGGATGTGGCAAATTCTCACAAATTTAATTAGGTATTAAGCTTCATGTCATTGGTTGTCTTGTTTCAATTAGTTTGATAATCCAATTTTTCATTTCCATTTATTTTTTTGAAGGAGTGGTTTGTTGCTCTATGTTTATTGTTGCTAAAATTTTACAGCAATGCCCTCAAGTACACCCATGAAGGAAAAATTGGAAAAAACCTTTATGTTGTGCTAGAACCTTCTTTTGCAAGGGCATAATGCATGGGAAAGTTTTTCAGGTCATATCTAATAAATATATTCTTTTAAAGTGTTTTAAGTATAGGAAATTTCTCTTTTAGTTAAGAACATGGGGATTTTAGTCCAATAACTCTACCTTTTACTATTATCAAATTCTAATTATATTTCATTTTCCAGTTGCAATGAATGAAAGTGGATCAAATGGACTGGTAATACACTTTCATCTCCTTTAATTTCCTTAATTACCTAATATTTTTTATGGACACTCATGCATGAAATAATCTCTCACTTTATTACTTTATCATTAGCCGAAAACATGGTAGTTGAATCGTGAATTGTATCGTGTATCGGAGAGCTTAAATTTTGAATCGTGAATCGTATCGTATCGTGAATCGTACGATTCATAAACATTTTATAAACATTAAAAGAATGCAATTTATACTTAAATATATAAGATAGATAAATATGTAAAGAGAAAATTAATAACAAAACAATCTCATAATAAAAAATAGAGTAGTTGTATCTATGTGTATCCACAACAGAGTTTCACAATTTTAGCAACATGGCCTTCAAAAAACAATGTGGTTGCTGCATAAGATTCCTTCAACTATAATTATATGCTACTAAACAAATTATGCATTATAGCCATCCAAAAAATAAGTGTTTGCTCCTTGTATCCTTGTATCCCCCACTGTACTACAAACGCAGAAGCTCAAACCCACTAAACAAACGAGCAAAGGCATGCACAAGATGATACAGAACCACTATCGCAACACCGCGCAACCAACACTGCACCATTGTGCGACCATCACAACAAATAGAGATGACATGATCACAAGAGGCAAGGAGGAGAACATGTTTTCGAGCACACTAACCTTAATAAGTAACATTAATCAGTTTCAATGTGCGTAAAATAAAGGGGGAAAAAATTAGGGTTTCAATTTGGGGGTAAATCTGTAGAGGGAAAAACTAGGTTTTCAAATTGGGGTAAATTCATATCGTGAATCGAATCATGATTCACACGATTCGGACTCGTATCGTATAATACAAGTACGATACGTAGTAAAAATGATACAACTCATGATTCGTATCGCCAGGGACCTAAATTGTTTCGTACAATGGCCGAAAATATCCATTCATTTTTGTTATTCACTTATAATGTCTGAAACTATTTTTTGGTTCTTTCATTCGCTATTATGTTATTATAATCAAACCCATGGCTCTAAAATACATTAGAAACGAATATTGCACAAGTTAAAATATATGATGGTAATGCACAAGTTATGCTCTGCACACTAAGAGTTCCATTTATGATGCTTCTGTTTGTGCAGGAAAGGGAGTTGAACAAGACAACTTCCTTTGTAGATGATGGACAATTATGAATATAACATTACTTACATTCTTTTAGTTCATAGGACAATTATATACAATGTTCAAGTTATGGAAATTGTATGATGTAGAATGTGTGTAAGTGAATGCATTGTGTGATCACAAAACCATATTGAAGTTTTTTTAAAAGATGCAATTGTAGTCCAGAATTTACAACACTAGTCCCCAGATAATAATTCTTAACTCCTCACTTACTGATGAGTTGGGGATTTTGACAACTTTAAAGCAACATAAGCACGGACTATGATGGATATGCAGTGTTTCATTTATTGAAATTGTGTGAAGGACAATGTGTGTTATGATATTTTAATTTTTTAACCACCTGCAAGAGCAATTAGGAATTTGCAACACTGCTCCCCACATATCAATAGTTGACTCCCCACTTACGAGTTGAGTTGATGATTTTGACAATTGTCAACTAAGACAAACACCGACATTAGTAAATGGAAATTAGATGATGAGAAATTTCTTAAAGTGGGTGAATTGTGTGATTCCAATACCACATTTAACTTACTTTTAAAAAATCTGCAACCTCGAAACATAATGTCCAACTTAACTCCCTACATTTTAATGCTTGACTCCCCATTTACGTATGACATGAGTATTTTGACAATTGTCAAGTAAGAAAGCACCCACGTCAGTGAATGGAAATTGGATGATGGAAAATTTGTTTAAGTGGGTGAATTGTGTGATCCCAATACGATATTTAATTTAGTTTTAAAAAAATCTGAAACCTGGAAACATAATGTCCAACTTAACTCTCCACATATTAATTCCTGACTCCCCACTTAAGTATGACTTGAGTATTTTGTCAATTGTCAAGTAAGAAAGCACCAACGTTAGTGAAGGGATATTGGATGATGGAAAATTTGTTTAAGTGGCTGTATTGTGTGATCCCAATACGATATTTAAATTAGTTTTAAAAATATCTGCAACTTGGAAACATAATGTTCAACTTAACTCCCCACATATTAATTCCTGACTGCCCACTTTAGTATGACTTGAGTATTTTGTCAATTGTCAAGTAAGAAAGCACCCACATTAGTGAATGGAGATTGGCTGATGGAAAATTTGTTTAAGTGGGTGAATTGTGAGATCCCAATATGATATTTAAATTAGTTTTAAAAATATCTGCAATTGGGAAACATAATGTTCAACTTAACTCTCCACATAGTAATTCCTGACTCCCTAGTTACAAACGAGTTGAGTATTTTGTCAATTTGTCAAGTAATAAAACACCCACGTCAGTCAATGAAAATTGGAAAATGGAAAATTTGTTTAAGTGAGTGAATAATGTTAACCCAATATCATATTTAAATTAGTTTTAAAATAATCTGCAACCTCGAAACATAATATCCAACTTCACTCCCCACATATTAATGCTTGACTCCCCACTTATGGATGACATGCAGATTTTGATAATTTTAAACATTCAACAAAGACCAAGGGTCAATGTTCAGTATTTTGGTCATGCATTTTGGTAGATAGAAAATTTGTGATAGTTACTGCATTGCTTGATGAAAAATGAATTTTATACCTTTTTAAATATTTGTGACCTCGGAACATAATTTCCAACTTCAATCCCCACATATTAATGGTTCACACCCCACTTACGGATGACTTTAGGAGTTTGATAATTTTAAAAAACCACAAACATCCACCATGGTCAATATTCAGTGTTTTGGTGACTGCATGGTGTCATCAAATTACCACAATTATATTTCTTTACAACTTGCAAGGGCAATCCACATTTTCTACCAATACTTTCCACATGTTAATGCTTTATACCCCAAATATGGAAGATTTGACGACTTGAACAATTTGAAAGAGCCACAAACACCCACGACGGTGAATATTCAGTGTTTATTAAATTGACATTGAATAGTGCAAAATTTGTGTAAGTGACTGCATTATGTTATCACATATCCATATTTCAGTTCTTGTAAATTTTGCAACTTCGGTCCACAATTTGTAACTTGACTACCCACAAAATGTAGTCTTTACTCCCCACTTACGGATGACATGACAAATATAATAATTTGAAACTGCCACAAACACCTAGTTTACTCAATAACCAATTTAAATATTAAATGGCATACAATAGCAATAAACTCCTTTTATTGCAGACTTAATTTATCATTCAGAGCACCGATAAACTTCGCTTTGCAGTAGTGACGAAATAACATCTGTAAAACATAAACAAAAAACGTCATTGATTAAAATTGAATGAACATCAATGCAAAAGTGAAAATTAACACACCTTCTTCTCCTTAGTGCAATCAACATATCCATCACCTTTGTTGTCTATTTTGTACTCCTTCATGACTATACATATCAAACAAACCACCCACATCACATGTAACCACATGTAAAGGCAATAATACATTAAACACACATCAATAACCTTTACACACACATACACACCGGACAACCAAATCAACCACAAAAAAATGAAGCAAACAAAAAAAATGTTCATTGTCCAAGCCTAATCCTTCCCGACTAAAAATATCATACAAATCACACACATCACCAACAACCACATGGAAAGCCAACAATACATTAACCATAGATCAATAAACTTTACACATACACCCGCCAACGAAATCAACATCTCCAAATGAGTCAAACTTTCAAAATTAAATTAAATCATTCTCCAACCCCTGCAATCCCTTCTAGTACCAAAAAATGTAACCTTTGGGTTAAATAAATGAAAACTTTCAACCTTTATGTTCAATGTCATCCAAAACAAACTTTTGCATGTTCAACTTTCGGCTACTCTGTTTCATAAAATTAAATAAACAAAATAAGGGTTTTGGAGGGAGGAACACCTTTCGATGAATACACAAGGGGGAAATAGGTGTAATGGACTCACAAAACGGTTGAATGGTACGGTGGGGACGATGAAATGGTGAACTTTGAGTAGTTTAGGTAAAATTAAAAAGTGATTGATAATTTAGTATGGATCTATAATAGTATAACAAGTTATTTTAGTTATGACGAAAGACTAATTTAATTGAATGAGTGATTTAAGTTGCTATTTATCTAATTTAAGGAATTATGGTTTGTGGAGTATAAGTGTTTTAACACTTATAATGCATTTTATATCATGTGATGGCATGTAGCCTAGTGGTGGAAGTTGTGTGTAATGTGTGCAGGTGTAGGGTTCGAACTTAGTTGGCTGGATTTTGTTTGTGTGTTGATTTTAAATTCATTTTCCTCCTTTAAGAAGTGGGGCCCACGAAACATGGATTGTTTTTCTTTTTCCACGCTAATGCAGAGATAATGGAATAGTATTTTTTTTTATTTCATTGTTCAGTTTTATTTAGAAAATGTTAGGAGATATTTAATAGATAAAATTAGATGTAGTTTTTTTTATGAGAATCTTAATTGAAAGATTTGGTATAGGATTAGATAAGGCCAAACCCTAGATGGTTTAAAAGGAGAGAGGGGAGAGAACAAGGATGCAAGTTGGAGAGTTCCAATGGTTGTGGTAGAAAGGGAAAACGATTCAAAGAGATACTTTAGGTAGGAGAAGTTGACTTTTCTTCTTTTCTTTTTCGTTGGAAGCTTGTTTGTTCTCAGTCTTTCTTCTTTCTTTATTCTTTGATTGTTTGATGAATAAAGCTTTGAAGTGGCTGCTGTCAAATTGTATGGTGCAACGTAAATGTTTTGGTGGTATAGTTTCAGTGGGTGCAGTTTCCGTGTCATGAACATGCTTGCTTCTTGTTTTGATGTCTGGTGTGTGTGTGTATATATATATATATATATATATATATATATATATATATATGTTTTGTGTGTTTTTTTAAATATCTTCTTTTCATTCGTGATTTGCGGTGGAGTCAGGTGGTAGTTGCTTACTACTACATCAAGCAAAGTGTGGATGCTTCCATAGGGTTTCTCGTAGGTTTTATAAACGGGCAAGTGGAGTTAGAGTCACAATTTATCTCTCTTTTGGTGTAGCAAAATTTTCGTTTTTTTGCTATATTTCTCTGGTTGGTTTTGGTGCAGTTTTATTTAGTTTTATTTATGTCAATACATGATCCTTGGATGTAGAGTGCATGGTCGTGGATTCCTTTTTGTTTCAAGTCTAGGTTGCTTTTACGTTTCATTCACGCTGCATCGGTTTTGTTTCAAGAAATTGTTGCCATTATGGGAATTCATTCACGTTGTAGGGTGTGGGGTTGCATGGGTTCACAGGATTACTTTTATTTTTCTTCTTTTGTCTTATCATTTTCGGAGATTTAATATTGAATGGGTGGGCCACACACATATATGTTATTGTTCTTTAAGTACGTAGGAGTATAGCATTTTTTTTTCATCGTAGAATTCTCATGTTTTTAGAATGTGTGTTTGGTGTATGGGTGGGGTCATGGTTTTTCACAAAATGAAAGAAACATGGTGTTTGTGCAGTCAATAAATGAATGAGAACGTGAGTGAGTGCAGGTTTTTGTTCCTTGTGTTTTAAATGCAATCACATGTGAGGCATCTTGTAACCACATATGTTTATGTTTTTTTGTAATTCGAACAACCACAAGTTGGCATATTATTTTATATCACTTTATGCATGGTGCAAGAGTTCCATTGTAGGTCTATTGGGTTGGTTCATACGTGAACAATATTACATGGGTTGCTTATTATAGGGGATTTTATTTACCATGCATATGTGATGGTGTGTATTTGGTTGAGAATTTTTAGATTTCTTATGTTGTATGTTGGAAGTGTTATTTCTTGATTGAAGAGTCTCGGTGGAATTAAATATTGTGTGAGGTTTTCCGTACCTAGAGACCCAGTTATGACTCTTTCACCTGTGTGAAGGAGTGGAAAGGAGTCATCTTCGCCTGTGTGAAGTAGTGGTAGAGGATTGGTTCGGGTGTTGTACCATCTCACTTGTGTGAAGTAGTGGGGAGGGAAAAGATGTTTCACCTTATTTTAGCTCATTGCGAGTATAGTGCCCGATGTGCGATGCATCGACGTTTTTACTCATAATTTCTTGAGGAATAAGGAAGACTGTCTGGTTGCGATAGTGGGACACGTCGAACCATCTATTTCTAGGAAACTAGACATTGTTATAGGGTAAAAGGCTGCGGAAAACCAAAGCTTGATTATGATCACTATGTTAAAGGATTTTAGAGGAATGTGATATTCTGTTTGGTTTGGTATGATTGTTTGGATTTTAGGGTTGTGTGTTCAAACCCAAGGTTGATTGTGATCATAATGATTAAGTGTTACTTAAAATGCGATCTTTTATATATATATATATATATATATATATATATCATTGTTTATGGTTAGTTTGCCCCTATTTGTTTGTTTGGTTTGTTTGTTGCTTGTACGATGATCATATAACGTGTGTATTATACGGGAGCAGATGGTAATGCAGATGTTTTTGGCACGAAGTAGATTGAGAAGAGGATGGAATGGACTTGGGGGTTTATTATTTCTTTAGTTGATTTCAATCAAACAGTGAAGACTATGAAAATTTCTTTTGTTTTCTAGTATTTAATTGGAACTTTATTTTTTTATTAGTACTGTTATCAATTGAAGTTTTGGACTACCTATTTACATTTAAATTTATTTTTTAAGTGTTTTTTTTTTTGTGAAATAATCGTTTTACTTTTAAACAAAAAGAGCAATGATAGCTTCTCGTGACATCCTAAATTTGGGGTGTTACATAGGATATGGGGGAGCTACTACCTGTACTCTACCCGTCTCGTTGACATTCATAAGTTTAAAGGGTAAAAGAATTATGACAGTCCTTGGTGATTAAATGCGATAATGAGAATTGAAGAAAATGTGGTCTATGCTTGATTCATTGGGTTGCCCTATGTTTAATCTTGACGAAAGTTGGTTTGCTATGTAGCTATTGTTGCAACTATGAGTTGCACTAACACAAAAAAGCCCTATAACGTCACCCATATAACGTCTGTCTAGAAAAAGTCCCACGTTAAAAATGATCGGTGGCATTTTTGTAAATTATTTGACTTTTTTAACGTCTGCCCATTCCAACACAGACGTAATTTAACATCTGACCCACAGTACCCCGACGTTATGTAAAAATTAACGTCTGAGCTCTCTGCCCCCGACTTAATTTAACGTCTGACTCACTCTGCCCCGACTTAATTTAACGTCTGACCCACTCTGCCCCGACTTAATTTAACGTCTGACCCCCTCTACACCGACGTTAAGTAACGTCTGACCACGCAGCCCCGACGTCAATTTTTGGGTTTTCTCTACGCGAAACGCATAAACCCTAATTGTTTCGTCGCGCCACCAATTTTTCGCGAAACTTCTTCGTCGGCAACCACCATTCTGAGCTCCTCCAGGTAATTTTTGAACGTTTTTCACCACCAAACTTGTTGGGATTTGATTATGGATTGATTTTAGGCGTTTTGAACCGAATATTTTCCGTTTTCATCCTCATTTGCAGTGTTTCGCGATC
>Ga0209589_1000071_pt1 | contig 98887 bp, 41 predicted proteins | sample CowpeawhiteBW_FD_187525 | JGI IMG/M metagenome (GOLD analysis project Ga0209589, IMG submission 187525) | Root nodule microbial communities of legume samples collected from California USA - Cow pea white BW (SPAdes) (version 2) | ecosystem: Host-associated > Plants > Roots > Nodule | place: USA...
TATATATATGGAAACGTCTAAAATAAAATTAAAAGTTCTTGCTCCTATAGAATTAAGGTTTAAAATGACACATAACTGTTTAAATTTAAAATCAATATCAGCAAAATTTCTAATTATCATAGAAATTTCCAGACATAATATAATATTTTATTTGTATAAAGTAGGATGTGAGAGAAAAACGAAAATTTTTTAACACCAGAAGTACACGGGAGGACCAGATGACAAATCTTTTGAAAAAGGAAGGATGCTGATCTGTGATTGGACCTATGGGTTGCATGAGTGGAAATATTAGCAACTATTCTACAGTTGAGATAGCAGGGTTAGAGATCGTTCATCAACTTTATAATATATAAATGAGTAGAAACATCATCTTACAATCAATTTTTAAAATTGAGTTAGACAAACAACCACTCCTTGAACCGACATGGTGGAAGTTCATGCCCTAGGCCACCCACACAACACTGGACAATTTTTTTTGATATTATAAGGCTATTTCCACAATTTGCAACAAACACATAGAATTGTAAGTACATATACTTGGCAGAGATAAAAATAGCTTGTAGGAAACATAACATACTAGGTGCAGTTTTCAAGTCTCATAATAAGTAACACGGGAGGAATATAGATGGCATTAAGAGATTGTAATAGCCATGCTTACTATAATTTATTTGAAGAGGATGTTCTATCAGCAGCAGAACAATTCTCATCCTAAAAGTTTTTTATGCACTCTACAAGGGTATGAACTAACCAAGGCAGTTAAACCATCTCCAAAGCTACAATAAGTTATGAATACATACCTCGGTATATATGGATTGAAGGTGTGATTGGCTCCCTGAGGTTTCTTTATCAATTATATCCATGCTTGATGGTGAGACAGGAGCACGAATAGCAGCATAATTAGATGCTATCTCTGTTTTTTCAGTTACTTCATCATTATCACAATGTTTCTCTGGTATTTGAAAATTTTCTTCTGCATTATGAATAGGAGGGGCATAAGGTCTCTCACACTCGAGCATCACAACAGTCTTTTCAACTACAGGATTGTCATCTCTATCACCATTGGATGAAGTACCAATTTCTTTTTTCTTTGACATGGTACTTTGTGAAGCCATTGAAGACTTGCTATCATTCAACTTATGTACCTTGTCTTTGACTGATGATGTTCTGTTCTGAGGATTGTCACTAGCTTTGGCTGTTCTAATTTTCAGTTCTGGAAGGGCTGCTGTCTTGCTTTTATCATGACTCACAATTGCAGAAATCTTTTTGCTCTCGGGACCATCAGCTGCTTTAGCCTTTGACATTGTTCCAGCGCCAAGAGGTTTAATTGAGGAAGTCTGACGAATGGTACTGACTTTTGGTTCTGACAATCTTCTAATCCTTACCATTGATGCCTTAGTATCAGTTGCACTATCATCCTTCTCTAGCTTAGATTCGGGCAAAGAAGACACTGATCGGCTTAATTTGTTATTATCCAAGTGGTTTCTAGAAGTCAATCTGCTGGTTTTTGACAATTTCAAAGAATCATTAGATCCAACGGATGCAGTTCTGATGGGGAATCTTTGAAGGGGTGAGGATGCTCCTGGCTCTGAATCACTAAATTTAGACCCTTTATGAGAGCTTGGTGAAAGTTTCGTTGGAAGTTGTTTCTTGGTAAGCTGTGACGGCGACCGTGTAGTGGTTGAGCTGCTCTTGGCAGCAATCCTCTTTTGCCTCTCCATCTTTAAGGCTTCTAGGCGTTTTATCTCTTCCTCTTCCTAATTATTACAAATGATAGAAATAATCAATGTTGAATAACAGATGAACAGAAGGCATATTAAAACAGAACTCAATCATACGTTTAAAAAGGATGGATAAGAGTTTAATTAAAAAGGATAAGAGTAAAGTAATATTTACCCTTATCACCTCTTATGCTCTTAGTCTCACCACATATGTCCCTCAGAGTAATGCATATATAACGTTGCCTCTAGATTAAATGTTTCACATTCATTTTAAGCTAATTGTATGAAATAGAAAAAATAAGGTGGAGAGGCTGGGAGCTATAAGATAGAAGTGAGTACCTTCTCTTTCTTCATTTTCTGGAGATCAGCTTTGTAGTTCCGTAAGCTCTCAGCACGTGCTCGTGCTTCGTCCAGAGGACTAAGTTTAGAAGTTTTCCCTCTCCTTATTGGTCCACCACTCTTTCTTCTATCAGCACTGTTTGGGTTAACTTTTGATTTGGGCTCCTTATCCAACTTCTTAGATCCTGGTTTGGTGTCGGTTACTACCTCTTTGTTCTTATTTTTTAAAGTACTACCAGCCTGGGCCTGCATTTCATAGTCGAAAGCAGGGTCATAACTCATTGATCCCCTTTCAGTTCCTCGTTCAGGCAGCATACTTAATTCATCCAGCTCATTACTAATATGGTTTATTAGATCAGAAGACTTCTCTTCATTTTTCCGCACAATTGGGATCTCATAATCCATGTCAATAGCATTTCTCTCAACATTTCCTGCATCATTGACTTCTATCGATCTATGTTCCAATATGTAGGAATCATCATTCATATCATGAAACAACTTCCTTTCTAGTTTATTGCTTGAATAACCTAGTGAAGTTTCCATATCTGAGGAAGGGTAAGCATTGCTGAGTTCATTTTCTTGTTTGGAAGTGATAAAATCATCACCGGCAGCCATTCTGTAACCACTCCTTTTCCCAGATACTTCTAAAGATTGTACATCATCTCCAGACCGCCCATCACCAGACTGTCCTGTTCTTGCAGATAACAATAAATCATTATTGGATCTCTTGGGCATGTGAGTCAATCCTTTGCTAATGCTATGCATATCTAAAGAAGAACTTCCCTGACCTTCATGCACTTCCCGCTCAGCTAAAACTAAAGGATCATTGACATCCATTTGTTTTTTTCTTCTCATGTTATTCAACTTTTCCGAATCAAATTGGTCAAGGTCAATGGTATGCCTATCATCGTCAACATCTCTTAGTAAACAGTTTTCGAATGCTTGCCAGTGGCCTCCATCTTCATCCTTCCCATGGTCTGTTTTTTCCCTATCAGACGAATCCAATTTCTTCAAAGATTCTTTTCTGGAGTCCCTTCTCTTTGAGGTCTTCACAGATTCCTTATTATCTTCATTGGTTTCTGAAGCAGAATCTGAATGTGATCCACTGTCAGAGGAATTTTCTGCCTTTGTAATGTAATTGATGTTCCGAATCACCACCATGCCAGATTTCTTCCCTGATCGCCTATCCTTCTTCCGTCGACCTCCAGTATGTGCACCATCCCTCTCTATATCCACTTCGTCCGTCAATTCTGATTCAGTATTGCTGTGTCTGCTATCCATTGAATGCCTTCTGCGTCCATTATTTTGACCAGCAATTAGTCTGGGGTCCTCCATGGGAGAATAATTTGGCTGCATAAATGGACTGTTTCCTGGATATGCTTGATAGTAGGGTATGCCCTGCACTGGACATGGCTGAAAGACTGGTACAGCACCTGGAGGAGAATGAAGAGGCCAAGGAGAGAACATGTGAGGAAATTGACCTTGAATATTATCTTGGTTTCCTATTGATGGTTGGCGGTCCATCGGAGGCACATCTGGAAATGTGTAAATAAGAATGTTTAGGTATGTTTCTAATTAAGAAAAAGGAAAGACATGGATGGTTGATCAACATTTAAAAGTTTTCAGCAGAGGAATCAAACCTTTATCTTACAAGAAATGAGAATTATAAGTCAGATCTCATGTCTTAACAATTTGAACAAATAGGCTTGACTTGTAACTGGATAGGCAGCAGATCAATATATGCTTAATGTGCAACACATCTCGTAAGTTTGGTTTAGATATGATATTGAGACTGATTCTAATAGTCCAAGGCATTACTTGTCCCCAATCCATAACTAGGGCTATTAGGATTTTATTTTGGGTGACTCAAGGGCTATTACTAAGTAGGCATGGAAACAGACTCTGCCAAGCTGTGCCATGTTATATGGGACAAGCCATTACTTTTCCACATCAGAAAACATGACAAGAAAACAGACAGGGAAAGAAAAAACAGATAGAAGGCTTATCAAAATTAGCCATTCAGGTAGACCAATTTCAGCGTACAGGCCTCTATATTCTTTGAAGTTTAAGTTTATTGTATTAAAAAATAAGAAGGAAAAAGAAACTGTTTAGAGCAGGTTTGGTCCAAACGTGTATATCTGTGTGTATGGACATTTAAAAAAGTGTGACAAGTTTTACAAATGTAAATACATCAAGCCATGAACAATTCATAAGTTCACAACATGCAGGAAATTGTACCTGAACTTGCTTTCCCATTACTCTCAGAGTCCAATTCAGTATGAGACGCAGAGACCATATTGGGAAGTATAATGCCAGAAGCATTTAACGCAGAGAAGTCTGAGCGATTGGACATTGTTTCAGCAGCTTCAATTTCAAGCCATTGTCCAGTTTCATGTTTTCTTCTCCAAAGATCCCTGAATTTTGTGCATGCATCCCTGACATGTAACAAAAGTCAGCATAAGCAACATCATACAGCCCATATGTATGTTACGGGTCAATGAATGAAGAACCCAACACTTCAACAAATATATAAGGTCATTGGTCTATGAAAAAAAAAGTTGTCTTACTTCATGCGAGATGCTCCAAAACATTCAGCAAATGACATCAAAGGTGGTATATAGTCCTCATCAAAACCAGCAGCAACAGCACGAGCAAATGCCATGCCTTGCTCTTTCTGCAATGCTGACTTACGTGTCTCTAGGACTTTCAGAAGATGAACTCTGATACATGAGAAGTGTATAAGTTAAGAATATTTTTCATATAGTGCAAAGAACCTATATTAATAAACTTATGTATCATATTTATATTCACACAGCTCAATCCAACAAAGCTTTGGCTAAAAACTTATAACAATGCAGAAACAGTTGTTCCAAAAGCTTAAGCAAATAATAGATGCAATAGACAACACCTCTTTTTGTATACCTGTTCAATAATAATAAACAAAAATATAAATGCATAGCTTTCTACATGATACTTTAAATACTCGCAGATAGTCAAATAATCCTCAACGGATAATTATCAACTAAAAACTTATGGTCAAGCTTATATAAGAATCACCAATGAAAATGTTTGTCTGACTGTTAAAACTAAAAGTAGCTTTATCAGATTTTAATTGATTTTTCGAAGAACTCCGGTGGCAGCCTTCCATGTTGTTATATATTTTCTTTACTCGCTTCATGTGTATTCCAGGAAGAGCATTAACTGATAGACTTTCAAAATGATTTAATCATAAACAACTTAAACATTATATTTTTCTACTGAGATATGGTTATAGAAAATGGTGAAAAATGTAGGACAGAAAGAATTTACTTCGAGTTTCCTTCCGATGGGGTGGTCCCCTTAGCTTGAGCAGGCTGTGCATCAGGCTGGCACATAATCATGGGGACTGATAAGAAAATAATAAAATGTATGAAAGAATAGGTATTATTATTAAAGATCCACTAACCTTGTAAAGTACAATTGCTCTCTCCTCATTATTGTCCTGCTGAGTCCTCCTTCCTGTGCAAAGCAGGAAGTTTTATTAGCTGTGATCAATTATAAAAACATAGCAGCGCTTTAAATACACCTATATTTGTTCGATACAAGTTAGTTGTATTTGTTCTTGCAGAAATACCTTCAATGCTGTCAACATGATTCGTTTGATTTTCTTCCACCTGCTCAAATACTCAACTACTGAAACAGACTTTTAAAATGCTAGGGAATGAATCAAATAGAGTATGCTAGATATTACATACAGTGCTAATTCCCAGGGAATTATTTCCTTGAATTGCAATTGCCTCTTCAATTTGTAAGATTTCTGATTCTACAGTATACACACGTTCCAATATCTCGGGAGTGCTCACAAAACGAACAAACCTAAAGAGGGAGAGAAAATCAGTCCAAGAGGATAACTCTAACCTTACAGTAAAAGGTCATAATATATATCTTAATTTCAAAACATGGTTTCACTACGATTTCGTCAGCACTTTCCTTTGATTTGGAAAGAGTAAAAGAAAAGGGATATACAATGTCAATAATTTCTGGCTGCTTTCCTTCTTTTATTGTTTTCTCTTTCAATGCATAATGAATCTTCAATTACAGTTCTTTCTGACAGTTTTATAATAATTCCTAATTTGTACAAGCTAAAAACGAAACTATAATAATACAAAATCATCAGGCAGATTTTATTCGTTAAATAAAAGGAAACAATAATAATAATAATAATAATAACGGATTCATCACCCGAGCCATGACAAGCATACATTAATTTTAGTCCTAATATCACAGCAACTAGAAGAGTGAATTGACTTTCAAACTGGTGGAATGGAACCATTTTGAGCACTGGATACAATACATTAATGCCAGTGATAATCTCTAAGAAACGTGTTTAAAAGGATTCATCTTTCAATCTCTACTGAACCCAACGATATACCAAAGAACTAAAAAGTCAAACCTTTCAACAGTTCCCTTGGTAAACCACGACGTATCACTGTTACCATCAGGTGGCTCAAGAACAATTGAATAACCACCCTTGTCCATCTGATTCTGAGCAGCCTTCAAGTGGGAAAGAAATGGATTGAGCAAGCCTGAGGCAATCTTCTCCTTCTTTCCATTAACAATTATAACCAAGTCAAACCTGATTTATAGAAGAATCAAACAAACCCACAACACAAGTCAGGCCATAAACAAAATGTCAATGTTCTCAATGAGCTTACACATAGGTTACTTAAAGACATAAAATGATTATCCATTACCTTGTTCTAGTGGGTGTGAGCTGAAACACAGCTGAATCCAATCTTGTTGAAGCGTTCATTGTTTCGTCAAAAGTAGCAACCGGAGAAGCTGAGACCAATAACCCGGCAACTGGGTTTTCACTAAGATCAGGGATTTCAAATCACAAAGGGTGTCAAAATATCAATCACAGACCCAAAATGGGCTCAGCGAAAAAAAGATAAACTTTTCTGCATTACAAAGAGTTTTTAGTCTCAGGACTCAGAAGGAATAAAATAGAAAGGGATATGATATGAGGTAGAAATGGTGAGAGAGAAAAAGCATCCAAAGATTGTTCTTTGTTGTTGTTCCTCTTTGGATACCTTCTCCAGCCCCAACCCCAACCAGGGTGACCAACCAATATCGATTTTTCTAATAGGATGGAAATAATGGAAACGTTGAGGGCAAAACGGGAATTGAGAAAAAAGACAGAAAGTCTTGGAGGCGCCGAAGGGTGATAGTGACAACCTCAGATGTACAGAACTCAATTTGTAGCAATCGAGTGGTATGAGAAAGTACCATTCTACCCTCTGCCTTTTTTAATTATCCACTCTGCCCTGTTTGGTGACTGCCAAGTTGGCTACCAGTTTCAACCGTGCCTTCATTATTAACTAATCACTTTCTCTTAAAGCGCTTTCCATCTTGACTTTATAGTGCGAATTAAAGAAACAGACAAGATTCATTGGAAGAAGTTCTTGTCTTTCTTTTTTTTTCTTCGTTTTTTAATTATTATTACACAAATTTTAGATAATTTACATAATTATAGAGATGTACTTTCAATATTTAAACAATACTTACAAAAATAAATAGTTTTAAATGATTAATTTATAATTCTAATTTTGACAACCTTTTTCTATAAAAAGGTTCTCGTTTACACGTAACTTGATTTTAGTCTATAAAAACATTTCAAAGTTATTATGAAAAACATTGTAGCAATAAATTTGAAATAAAAGATAATGATTTATATATAAAGTAATTTCATTTATAAAAAAAATCATTTGTTGATTTATGGTGGCAAGTATTTAAAGATATTTTATAGTTATTAATAAAGGCTTCAACTTGTTTTTTTTAAGATTCTATTATTTTTTTTTTTTGTAAATATAAGTATTTTTAATTCATTCTTTATTCAAATTTTTTGTTATATTAAGTATTAAAAAATTTGTACTTTTAGTTGAATATTTGTTGTTTAATTTTTTTTAACTAGTAAGGTAATTCTTATTATATTTTATTATTTATTTATTTATTTATTTTAATGTATTAATAAATGTGAATTTTTTTAATATAAAATGTTATTATGTTAACAGAAAATATAAATATTTTTTATTGTTTTTGCTAAAAACATGTTAAATAATAAGATTATCGTGTTTCTGTTTCTACATTATGTTTACATCAATTACGGAACGGTCATACTTGATTGTAACGGTCATTTGTTATCTTCTTTTTAATATAAAAAATAAAAATCATTTATTTTTTATTAAATGTAGTATTATTTTATATTAATCATAAAACTTACATTTTTTTTAATATTTGGAGATAATTAAAAACTATAACCAGATAAAATAATAGTAACGTTATCCCGAATAAAATTAAACATCTTTAATTTTAAGTATTCTATATGCCAAAATGAAATACCAAATTTAAAATTAAAAACACCTAAATTTAATATGAGATTTAATTTTTTAAATAATTAATTTAATCAACAGGTTCAATTGCTAATGTCATAAATTATATTAATGAGATTTGGATTTTACTGATAAAACAAATTGTGTGTTTGTGTCACATAAATGAAGTATAATTGTGTCTCGTATATTAATTTTTTTAAGTAATAAAAAACATTATTGAGGTGTTTTAAAATAATTAATGATTTGAGATGCAACTCACATCCTAAAGTTACTTTTAAGGGCATGAGATGGATGCCAATGTAGATAACAAGTGCTTCCACGAAAAGTGAGTCTTCTCAATCTCTTTCATTTATTTTGTTTATGTCAAGATAATTTTAAGATAAAGGACTTCATTTGAAAAAAGTTTAAAGAATAAAAATACAATTAAGTAATTTTAAAAATAAATATACGTTGTTAAATTCTTTATGGAGGAGTGAAAACAGTGGTAGACATAATTGGTTAAGGACATTACAAAGGAAAAGAGAGAGAGAAAATCAATTGAGATTTATAAACACATTTTTTCTGCATAGTTTTTTTTAGCAGAGATTATATGAGAAAGAATCTATATTTTTATTTAGGAAAATGATATTTTAATATATTTTTTTATCCATTTTTAATCTACTATTACTTTCATCACCTTTAAATTATCTATTTTAATAATTTAGTGATGTAATATGATAATCCAAGGATAATGAGAATAATAAATTAAAAGTGGATCAGAAAAAGTAACTTAAAGTATCATTATCCTTTTATTTATGATTAAGAAACTAACCATAGTTACCACTCTCACAACCTCTACCACTCAAAACAAAAAAATATATTGAGGACAAATTTATAAATAAAATGTTTTATTTTTCTCTCTCAGTAAAAATAATAAATTATAAATAAATATTATATTAAAATTAATATTTTTAAGGTGTTTTTTGGCCTGTGGGTCCCATCTCCACCACTGAATATATTCATATGAATATATATAAAAAACCACATTTCTCTTTTCGTATAAAATTTTGTGTTAAGCCTAGTTATTCCCCGCTCTCTCTTATAGTATTATAATTGATATATAAAAAATTGATCATAATAAAAGAAGAAAAAAATTATAAAATTAATGACATTTCATGTAAACGGTTTAATTCAAATATGCTAGAAATAATTCTTTACAAAAATTTGAAAAGTTTTAAAATTTATTAGAATGATATTTAAGTAATTTTGTTCATTTTAAAAAAGAGATTAATTACAAAAGAAAATAAGTTTTAAAATATTTATTCGTCATGAGATAAAGTTTTAAAGTAAAGTTTGAACACTAATTTTTCATTTTAAAATGTAACCAAAAATAGTTTTTGTTGTTATTTTATTTTACGTGTAACTCTCAAATTCTAGTAAATTAAATCGTTTAATTCTTCTTATAGAAATTACGTTTCATCCAAAATAAAAATAAAAACTTCAATTTTTATCATCTTCAAACTCTAGTGCCACGTTGAATAAAATCTTCAAACTTTATATATATATATATATATATATATATATATATATATATATATATATATATATATATATATATATATTATTAAAGCTTTTACTTCTGCACTTTTGAAATTACTTCACATCTCAAATTCATTATAAACCACAAATATTTAGATCGAAAATGGGAATTTTAGGTCAAATCTCAAATCTTATCGATTGTTCATATTTGAAATAATGGCACAAGGAAGTGTGATCCAAAGGAAAAAAAAAAAACTAATTTCTCTTCACAAGCAAAGGGAGATTCCTCAAAGTTTGAAAGCATTATTTTTCTGTTCAATGCACTGAAGTGGCTTACCTCAATTAGTTTATTTATGTCAAACTTAACATCTATTTAAAAATTAAAGAGATAAAATACTATTTAAGAAAACTTCATAGGAAGTGAGCATAGTTTTATGACAATACTATCGAACTTAACTAAATATTTTATTTAACAGATATAACAATTAATTATATTATATAATAAAATAAATTAATAGTATTAAAAAATATTAATTAAACATTTGTGTTTGAGCATTTTTAAAATTTGATATTTTTAAATATATTGTATGTAGATATGTTGTAGAAAAGTTTTACCCTAATTAAATGTGGTTTATTTTAGAAAAGTTGTATATAGCATAGCATGCATCAAAGTGCTTTTTGGGAAGAAGGACCCAATAATCTTCCCCAATCATGTCATGTCTTCAATATAAGAGTCAAAAATGTATTCTGAATCTTTAGAATTGGACCAAAACCATTTCATATTTCTTGGATTTTTCTCAACCTTCTATTTTCAAACATGCCATTCATTAGGCCAAAATTGTCCATCTAATAATGCATCCTTGCACGAGTCACGGACCCAGCATCATATTTTCTTATCACTTTTTATTCATATTCTTTAATAATAAGTACAATTCAACATTATACGTCAATATTTTTTTGTTCAATTGTCGTCCGATATCTCACACACGTGTATTCTTAAGCTTGGGAACTAGCTCACGCAAAAAGACAAAAGACACGTGAATTCCGCAGGTTATTTTCGATTTCCGACAAAAAAAAAAGACAGAGGAATGTTAGTTAAAAAACATTCTTTTTATCGCTTAAAAAAAGTTATAAAATTATTAATCTATTTTATTAAATAGGGAATCAAACTCGCATAATTTTCTAATTTTTTATTAACAATAAAGGTTATTGAAGCAATATATCACGGAAACACGTACGTGTGTTCATATTTGTAAGTAATATCCTATTTTAATAAATTAAATTTTAATATTTATGTTAATTTTAAGTTGATATATTTGATGGGGATGTTTTAAAAAGTTCTAAAAATTTAAGTATGCGATGTTTTTATTAGGAGTGGGAACTGATAAAGCATGAGAATTTTGAGATTAAAAAGTGAATCTTATATAAAACAGGAATTTGAAGATGGGAGCTGTTAGTAAGTGTGATTCATGTGGCATGCTTTTTGTGCTACCATTACAATATTGTGTTCCTTCAAAACCAAAACGAGTATTGACGATCAAATTTCTTTTCACTGACCTTTTTCCCAACATCTGATAGGCATCTAAAATCAACTTTTCCACGTTTTTCTCCGTTTAAGGGACTAACAGCAGAGATCTTTTCGTACATTTCACCGACAAACCCTTTTGGTTTTGCCACATATTCATCTTCCGTAGAATCGATCAAAATGTTTTTCTCCTCACCTGCAAATCCTTTCCAAAGGTGGTTTTTGGTCACATGCTTCAAGTCCCTTGGAGGTAGCATTATATTGATGTTGCTGTTATTTCCTATGGACCCAGATTTCTGTGATTTCTGTTTGTTTAGGTTATCATTTGAGTGAAAAATGTTGTTATCAGGGGTGCTTGTGGTGGAAAATGAGTAAAATGATGAAGATCCTGAGGATGATGGCGATGTTGGAGATGGACACTTCACTGCACATCCAAACCCTTGTATTCCGTTTGTTATTTTCAGAGCCTTCAAACGTGCTTCTGTAAGAGCTTCTGCATTCTGTAAAAGCTTCACTATTTCGTCTGATAGTTTTTGCATTCTGGATCCCCAATTGAACCTGAAAATTCATTGCCGTAGGGATGAAAAACGAAATCAATTTACTCGTACGAAAATTTGAGTACACTTATCTATTAGCTCCCATCTATGCATTTTCCTCATCTTTTCAATTTTTAACTTCTATTTTATACTTCAAAAACAAAAAACTTGTGTGGTAAATTAAACAAATCATGATCCATATTTAACTTATTTACCACAGATAAACGGATTCAGATTTAAGGTTTACCCTTTTTCATCAATATGAGTGAACCCTCCTAGTTCTTCAATAATTTCTATATCACATTGAAATTCTAGAGCAAACTCTTGAGGGCCATGGGTGAGCAAGAATTCCAGAAGAACCATTGTTTTGTATGCTTGTCTCCATTGCTCCCAATCCACGTTATACAACCTGCACTTGAAATGATATGGTAAACAACCAGTGGGTATATAAACTCTATAGAAATGACACTTTTATAAATTGAAATGTATTATAATGTCAGCTTAAAAATTTAGGCAAAAGGGTGTCAAATGAAGAAGCATGCATACCTATGATGAAGAATATCAACAATTCTCCAATACTCATCTATGTCAAATGATGCCTCTGCAATTCTGGTCATAGTTTTGGCATCAGGACTGCAATCATCCTTATTTGTTGCTTCCTCTGCGAGCCTAATGATATTGTATTATATGTTAATGATATTGTATAATTGGAAACTATGAATATGAATCAACCGTACAAGAGCTACGTTTATTTACTAGTCATTTTGTGAGTTACAACATATAAACTGTTATCAATAAATGATGCATTACTCTGTTTATTCACAAACACACACATGCACTTACAATTCAGCTTCAGTAACATCAGTAAATGTCATCCTAGCAGATTTGTACTTTTCTTGTAGGAAAGTTGTTGTCTGTTTTTTTATTTGCTCCAGGAATAGGCTACCCATTACTACTAAAATCAAACTTTGAAGTAGTTGTTAATGATGTAGTTCTATTATTTCATGAACTGTAGCCTTTCGCTTAAAAGAATATGACACTCAATGCCAAATGGAACATGGATAAACCATGACAGTGAATTCACTGTAGGCTATAAGAACTTGTTAATATATGGATAGCCAAAATTATAGCTCAGACAATGCAGGAAAAGTGCTCATTGACAAAAGAATAAGAGAGGAAACGAGAAAAGAGAGTGAACCAATAATAGAAAGTTGACCCAATTTACACAACATTGCTTGCACTGAAAATTAGGATCTTCACACAATACTAAGATTCATACTTATATTCATCCTATTTCACCCTGTGATGTGTCCTTTTCTTCCCTGGGATTCTCAATTCCGTCCCAAGTTGAAGTCATTGAAAACTCATTTTTCATGAAGTATAATTTTCCTTCTCTGGGTTATAGTTGAATGTTGTTTTATGATATTTAAAAAATATATAAATTGAGATATGGTTTTAATTTTAATTTTTTTTTAATTATATAAGAATTATTCAATTCATGTTATTAGTGAGTGAGATTTGTACGTGTAAATCATTCTATAAGTTTATAGAAAATAATGTAGAAACTATCATTGTATAATTTTATTGTAAATAATTAACCCATAACCAAACAAAAAAAAAAGTGACTTAGTGTTAGACAATTTTTTAGTTTTTGTACTTCATATATATTTTTTAAATAACAAATGAGATAAGCCAAAATAATTTAACTGACATATAAACAATCATATAAAATTACATAATTTATCACTTTTTATCCACATACTTATAATTATACTCGAAGTCGTAGATTTGCTTATCAATTACATTTTTAGTTGTACTAAGGCCATAGGAATTAAATAAATTCAGACATGTATTGCGCATCTTCATACAATACTGAAACTGACTAAATATAAGAATTTTGTAATATCCTCTTCTATTTTACTTGAAACTTAGTCTGATATGAACATTTCTTTTATTTAATTATTTGCTTGCTCAATACGCACCAATTTCATTTATATCAATTACTATCTAGATTATTTCCACTCATATTAATCCAATTTAATTAAATACAAGCTGTACTCCAATTTTGAAAACATAATTACTCTTCCAAATATTACCATCAATCTAATCATATAATAAACTTAGTTAAATATTAAAAACATATGAGAATTGTTGATGGGATATTGCTTCCTGTTCCCTACACAATTACTAACTCCACTCTACAACAATAGAAAAATACTCAAACATTCTTTATTATTGCATCATATCATCGCTGCAGAGGAAGGAGTAGAAGAGAAAATGCGGAAAAAAATTTGTTCCAGACAATTTCTTTTGGAACGCATTTTATGTGTTATGTAAAGCTCCTTTCTGAACACATTTTATATGGAATGTTCCGGAAAACTTGTAGAGAGTAGGGTTTCGAAAAGTTTATTCTAAAATACATTTTATACGTTCCAAAAATTTTGTTTCAAAAATCTCATTTCGAAAATTACATTTCAGAAATTTTAGATAACTTTTACCAAAATAGTTTCTAAAATATGTAATCTTGTACCGAAGATAAAATGGCCATTTAAAAATTTGGGGTATGGGAAGAAATTGTGAGAATGCGGAAGTAAAAGCCTTGTTCATGGTTTATATGAGAGCTCACATTTAGATTTGTTAAGCCCAAGTGAATCTTAGGTTGTGATATGTGGTTGTTGTGAATTTCTTTTTGCACTGCATGTAGTTCTTCATAAACTTTAAAATTCCACTTTGTCCTTCGGTTTAAAGTTAATTTTGGATTATGCAATCCCTAACTTAAAAGCGTATACTTAGTTACATAATTCAGAACATTAGTTTAGACGTCAATTTCAATTTCTCAGTTATAGAAATTATCTTTTTTATATAGAAAAAACTTCTAAATCATAAAAACTAAACCATTTAATTTTCTTTTACACGTGTTACTAAGACAGAATAATACGTTTATTTCATGAGTTCACGACACAATACATAGATAAGGATAAGGGAGTGTCAATAACAATAAGAGGGGTAACATCAAATACAAGAAAGTTATAATGCATCAATGTGTCACATATTCTATATTTTATTTTTATATTTTAAGATACTTTATTAATAATTATTAATAAAATATCTAATTTATAAATAATAATATTTTTATGATTACAATAGTTTGTAATCTTTTATTTTAATACATAAAAGTATGTGTGCATCTCTTACCTTCCATAACAAATACTGTGAAACATGAATGCATGTTGAGGAAAGCAATGCAACTTAAAAACTAAAATTATTTCCATTGATTTAAAAATTAATAAGTACAAATTTGCTTGTATTTACACAATTTTAATAGTTGATTTCAACAGTCCTCTAAACTACACTCGTCAATTTGGAGGAATCAAAATTGATACGTGACTTCTGCCTCTGTATCCATCAAACTGGAATAATTTTTCACTATCCCAGACCAGGTAAGAACTTCTCATAGTATAAGATTACAAGGACAATATTTTTATTTTAAAAACAAAGGGAGAATATTCTGGGCTAAATGAAAAATGTATAATATATACAAGGAAAAAAACATTGATAGGAACACAGAGTGATCATTCACTATTCTTCCACGCTTCCCGCAAGAGCTCATATCGTACAACCTTACGCCCTCCCTTCACTAGTGCAGGCTTTTCCTTGGACGAAACTGATGGTTCATCCATGCCAAGAGCAGAAAGTGGTGAATCCAACTCATCAAGTTCATCATCACTGGTATATAATTTTTTGAGCGCAAATGAGCCACATTTTAGTGAAGTTTTTGTTCCCGCTTCTTGTATCATGCCTACAATTGAAGAAGCTGGAAGTGGTGCATAGAACGCGGGACCAGCAGAACATGGCAAGCTTGTAATAGCCCCTACATCATCCTCAATATCCTAAAATATCAAAATCCAACAAAACAAAAGGACAGGGAAATTAGAATGTTGAAATTTCAATAATCCATTCCTACACCATACTTATTGCTTCTTATTTTCACCAAGCATGCTAAAAATAAACCAACCTCACTGTTCAGGGCATCAAAAACAGCATCCGGGATAGGGCCTGGGGAGAATTCATCAGGAACAAAATTGTTGACTGCTCGTTTAATCAATGAAATGCCAAATCTAGGGCAAACCTGCAGAATTGTTTGGATGATACGTTTATAATATAATTAGTTTCCCAAAGCATTAATAATGAAAAGAAGAAAGACAAGTCAACAATAAAGAAGTTTGATCTAACCTCTTTTCTCGTAGACCCATCTGCAAGCATGTCCAATGGAAGCATCATCAAATCGCTTAAGGCATTGAGGAGAAGGAAAGGTTTGAAGGATGATTCATATTTGGGTTCATCGTTTTCATTGGTAACTTCATAGGAGTCACTATCATCAATGCTAAATAAATCTGAAAGCCATCTTGACCAGTCACCAACCTGAGTACAGATAATAAAAAGTTACCCAAGGGAACAAACATCACATATCCTTCATAGAATTGCAACAAATTTTATTAAGTTTGGCTACATGGATATTGGGCTCTAACAAGAACCAATTTTTCAGTAGAACCATTTACAGGAGGGTCTTTCTAAATGGTTTCTCAAGTTTTCTTAGGTCTTTCTCCACTCTTTTGATTTGATTAACCTTCCATTCGATACACTTTCCAAACTGAAGCATTTTATTCAAAACTAAGCCAGTTTCCATCAACTTTCTCAAAAGATACATTCTCTCCTATTTTCTTGTGTATGCACTCATCCACCTCAATATGCTTATTTCTGCTACATTCGTGTTTTTTTTTATTAGCACTTCATTACTCAACATGTGCTTGCATCAATGATTTTACAAATAATAGAATTGATTCAATTTTGTGCCATCATGCAACAAATTTACAAGTACAATGTATACATTAAACTTGAGAAGACATGTTTTAAGATGAGAGGCTGCCAGGAAAAAGAAACTTCATAATTCTAATTACCAATGCATCCAAATTCAAAATTCAAAATCTTTGAATTTTTAGGAGTCTTCAAAGAGGTTGATGAATTGAAAATATACACACGAAACGGCAAATTATTTCTCCTGGTGAACTCCGTATATTGGTGGAAAATTTCTGACCTAAAAGTTGTAAAAAATTTACAGTGTCTCTAATATCCACTGTATGTTACGGTAGCATTTGTTTATTAAGATTCAATATCTAATAGGATCATATTTGTTTTCTAAATACTTGTACTAAAACATCATAAAATACTTTACATCTTATATCAGCGAGTAAACTTTCTCAAAGTCTCACGAAAAGCATTATGCTGTGTAACAGAGGAAGCAAGCCTTACAGATGAACAATATATAAAGATTATGATCAACTAAGTGTCTTTTGAGAGAAAGAAGGTATAGGACAAAAAAGTTTCATAACTCACAGCATTCTTCAGTTGCGCACCAGCCGCAAAGCCTGATTTCCCAGCTGGAATTGGAAGAACCTTAGAATCACTAATGGGGTCAGATACAGGATCCATGGGCATCTCTTCGGCGGATTCCCGAAGAATAGCATTGAACATAGCAAAATCAAGTCTACTAACCAACTGCTCCATCACCTACAACCACAAAAACATTCCTATTTCAATCAGGCTGCCTTTTATTTTATTTCTTGCCTTCTCAAGATAGGAATCAATAGACACAATATTACCCTTCAGAGAAAACAATAACATGTACATCCATACAACCTAGAACTATTCAAGAATAAACCACTGATATAAATAATTCTAGAAACACACAGTATTAACAAGAAATAAATAATAATACAGTATAAATAATTCTATTACTTCTCTTAGATATTGTTTAGATGTTGTTAAGATATTGTTAATCACAATATCGAACAATATCTTCTATTTACTCTATTTATTTTTAGTTACTCTTTTTAGTTGTACCTCTCTCTATTATAAATAGATTACCCTATGTGTGGTTTGTACATAAGGGAGATTAATCTCAAACCCTATTTTCTCTATATTCAACATGATATCAGAGCCCTAAATGATCCATGATTGATTGAGAAGGAAACCTTGCAGTAGTTCCTCTTCCGTAAATCCTTAGCCCTTAGTCCTAAGCCCTAAGTCTCTTTCGCAAATTTTATGATTGAGAAGACATTCTTACCGTAGTTACTCTTTCCTAAGCCCTAAGTCCCAAACCCTTAGCCTCTCTCGCAATTTTTCAGATTTCACGTGATTGTAATTTTGCAATTGTTTTCTGCTTTGAGACGTTTCTGGAGGTTCTGCCCCATGTTCTTTATGCCATTTTAAGGAATTTGCAATCATCTAATATTGGGATATGTTTTGTTTGTTGCTTTCGCTGTTTGATTCACATTTATATTTTGTATTCGATTTATTATGGCATCTCACCGTGATGACCGGACTCACCCTCGCAAACAGGAAAAAGGGCGTCCTAAGTGTGAACATTGTGGCAAGCCAGGTCATAAGATTGACAAGTGTTATGCATTACATGGTTGTCACTACCTGTAAGAACGATGTCATCAACATATACTATCAAGTAAATACATTCAACACTCGAGTGTTGATAAAAGACAGAATGATCTGTTTTACACCAAGTCATACCAAATTATTGAACAACATTGCTAAACACTCCAAACCAGGCCCTAGGAGACTGTTTTAGGCTATATAGGGATTTGCGAAGACGACATGCCATCCCAGAAGACTTCCCTTAAGTAATAAACCTAGGAGGTTGCTCCATATAGATTTCTTCTTGCAAATCACCATTGAGGAAAACATTTTTAACATCCAGATGATAAAGAGACCATTGTTGAAGAGCAGCCATGGCGATAAATAAACGAACAAAAGTCATATTTGCAACAGGGTAAAAGGTATCAACTTTGGATGTTAAAAATGTTTTCCTCAATGGTGATTTGCAAAAAGAAATATATATTGAGCAACCTCCTATATTTGTTGCTCAGGAGGAGTCTTCTGGGATGGTATGTCGTCTTCGCAAATCCCTATATGGTCTAAAACAGTCTCCTAGGGCCTGGTTTGGAAAGTTTAGCAATGTTGTTCAACAATTTGGTATGACTCAGTGTGAAGCAAATCATTTTGTCTTTTATCAACACTCGAGTGCTGGATGTATTTACTTGATAATATATGTTGATGACATCGTTCTTACAGGTAGTGACAACCATGGCGGCATCTCTTAGTTGAAACAAAGTCTCTGTCACCATTTTCAGACCAAAGATCTTGGCAAACTCAAATATTTCTTGGGTATTGAGGTGGCGCAGTCGGTATTGTTATATCTCAGAGGAAGTATGCCATGGATATTTTGGAGAAAACTGAGTTGCTGAGTTTAAAGTCTGTTGATATAGCCATGGATCCCAATACTAAACTTCTACCAAATCAGGGGGAGCCTCTATCTAATCGTAAGCAATATAGAAGATTGGTTGGGAAATTGAATTATCTTACAGTTACTCGTCCTGACATTTTTTTTGCAGTCACTGTGATAAGCCAATTTCTTAATTTCCCATGTGAAGATAATTGGACTGCAATCATTCGTATCTTGGAGTATATTAAAGGATCTCCTGGAAAAGGATTGTTATGTGGTTCTAATAATCACACAAAAATTGTTTGTTATTCATATGCTGATTGGGCAGGATCTCCTTCTGATAAAAGATCTACATTTGGGTATTGTGTCTCCATTGGTGGTAACTTAATCTCGTGGAAAGGTAAGAAACAGAGTGTTGTGGCAAGATCCAATGCAGAAGTAGAATATAAAGCTATGGCCTCAGCTGCCTGTGAACTTGTTTGGCTTAAGCAATTGCTTAGAGAGTTACAATTTGGAGATGTCACTCAAATGACACTTGTGTGTGACAATCAGGCTGCTCTTCATATTAGCTCTAATCCTCTCTTTCATGAGAGGACCAAACACATTGAGATTGACTGTCATTTCATTCGGGAAAAGATTATGTCAGGATACATCAAGACTGAGTTTGTTAACTCAAGTGATTAGTTAGCAAATATTTTTATTAAGTCTTTACAGGGGCCTAGAATTGATTATATTTGTAACTAGCTTGACACATACAATTTGTATGCTCCAGCTTGAGGGAGAGTGTTAGATATTGTTTGATATTATTAAGATATTGTTAGATATTGTTAATCATAATATCAAACAATATCTTCTATTTATTCTATTTATTTTTAGTTACTCTTTTTAGTTGTACATCTCTCTATTATAAATAGATTACCCTATGTGTGGTTTATACGCAAGGGAGATTAATCTCAAACTCTATTTTTTCTATATTCAACAACTTCTATTCCGGTCTGTCTTAAATATCATTATTTATAGGAAATTAGCCAACAACTATGAAATCTTAGCTAACTAACTAACATTCTTTTCTGATGTACAAATCAATATATTATGAAGAATTGGCATGGTGATGATTGCAGTCATGGCCACATGGTGAAAGAGGGTCTTTTCCAAGTCAGGAACCAAATCAGCCACAGCTTAGGATCAGGTGTTGGCCGAAAAATGATTTCTACCCATCCCCTACGCAACTAACAATAACAAAACAGTCCAAGTCTAGAACTAAATCAGCTAGCAGCTTAGGATCATGTCTATCTTAGCTTTTAATTTATGTATACTAGCACCTTCTCAAGAACATCAACAACACCACCCTTGGGGTTCTAAAAACTTAGAGAATTAAAAGAACAAATGATTTTGTTACTTTAAATAAAAACCCCCTTACCACTACTTCCAACATTTCCTGATAAGGTATTGACAAAGACACCAAGCTATATGTTTTGTCATATATATAAGCTACATATACATCTACACCCATACACATGTATAAAAAATTGAATATCCTGAAATCCAGCATTCAATACATTGCATCTAGAAATATCAACTTTAAATTGTACCAATCTAGCTATCACAGCCAAGCAGCCACACTCATGACCACCGGTTCGAAGAGGACAAAGCCTTTCACATGCATCCTTGAAAGCTCTTTTCCATAAATAAATAGAAAAACTTCCTTGATCTTGATCACCCACACGGGATCTTCTTTCATTTGCTTTCTTAAAATTAGTGCTCTTTGCAACTCCAGACTGCATGTATGGTGTCAGAGTCTGGGGACAGCAAACATAAAAAAATATCAGGAAAATGTAAGGGATTTTAGTTTAAAATCAAAGTTAAGAGTGGAGATAAGAAGCAGAATAAGAAGAAATAGAAGGAGAAGATGAATGGTTTGGATTCAACCTGCCACCAGACAGACTCAACAATTCGAGAGAATATCCATGCTTCAACCTTTTCTAATGCAATTAAGAATGTCTTTGGATTCTCCCAGCTATGAAATTGTTTTTCTATGTTGTCATTTTCTTCTTTATGAAGAGTGTTGCCAACTGCATCCCATTCACTGTTGATGCATGAACCATCACCAAAGTGTATATTCTCAACTTCTTTGCTCACAATTGCTCTCAGCAATAATATATTTGAGAACCAAAATGTCAACCTATTCATGGATAAGAAACAGTAAGCTAAAAAATAAAATAAAATAAATGATTGTAATAAGTATCCACATATCTTTTTCGAACTGATGTTAAATAAACCAAACTTCATTAGATACAACAATCAAGCCTTACCCCATTAGTTGGAGTTGGCTACATTAATCAATGCCATTGCATTTAAGAAAAAGCCAAATTTGCATTTCAGAAAAAAAAAAAAAACATCTATTTAGTATCATAGACCAATGTCTCCTTTTCCATCGACACACCCTATGCTTGCAACCTTGCAAATGCATTTGTCCCAGATGCACTGGGCTCGGTTTTAACCCAAATACACGGGCTTGGCTGTCGAGATGCACAGGTCTGAACTTGGTCCAAGATACACCGGTCCCAGTTTTGTCCCATACGCATTGGCCTCATACGTCCTAGAAGCACTAATCTGGCCCTGCCTTTACCTATATATGCACTGACCTTGTTTGTATCCCAAAAATTATTAGCAAACATAGTTTAAAGTTTAAAATTTTTGGTGTCCAACAATATTAGTTTGAAGCTTCCAAATTTAGTTTTCAGAAGGACTTGCTTTTCTTGCCATGAATTGTTTACCAGGCAGATGATCATTCCAGCTATCTGGCTAAGCAATTCTTCCTTCCAACTTCCCCAACATCTTGAGTTTCTTTTCCTACTATTGTCTGAGATGGAGCTCAATTTTTATGTTTTTAAGTTTTAATTTGAGGATATGTGAATTGTTTTCTCAACTAACTAAAGCTAAGCAAGCTTCAATTTAAGAGTGTTAGAAATATAAGAAATATCTTAAGATATTATCCTAGAAATACAAGAAATATCCCTTGGATTTTTTTTTTCTGATTTCTTTCTTTGTTTAATTAGAATCTTTATAATGATAGGAATGTTTTATTATAATATTATTTATAGGCATTATCTGTTTTTATATGAAATGAACTCTATTGGGGAGTTCGTATAGACAATTTTCAGCAACTTTTCCATGTATATTTTTTTTTCTCTTCCCACAATTTTAATTTAGTTCACTTAGTACATGTTCCTTTTTGGAACCTCTGTTGGTATTACCCTCAAGAGACTAAGAAACCTTAGATGAGTCTCAATCATCTCCTCAAAAGTAGCTTCCCCAACTTTCTCCTAAATTTATTCACACTTCAATAGACAAAAAATTTGGGCATTCTCCCTATGCAAGTAATCTTAGGCTCAGTTTTTTCCAACAAAATTTCTGTACTTTAGAATCATAAAACAAGATCTTTAGTTATTCCTAAACATTTTATGTTATTTCAGCATAATTAAGAAAATAATGAAATCAAGTTTTCTATACCTTGGAACGTCATTTCCACATGCTTTAGAAACCAAGACAAATCCCGAGACAGCACTCTGGGCTGCACTAGCCATTGTAGCAGGAGACCCAACTCTACAAGCATGGAAATAGAATCTAGAAAGGCGCCGAGCAGGTGCATGGACCTTGTTTGACGAGCTACCATGTTCAGCAATAACTGAGTACATTGAAACTTCAAGAGCAGCAGCTTCCCTCAGCTCTTCTCGAAGCCTGTCAACTTCAGCCTTCATTTCAGTTTTATTGCTAAGAAAGCGGTCACTTGTATTAATGTCTTCATGGCAAGCCGTACCAATAGGAAAATCATTCAAAGTATTAATCTCCTGTGACTGATTATGGGTCTGATTACTGATTTGCTCATAGTTCTCAGCAGATTGTGGAAGAACTTTTAAATTCTCCCTGTCTTCAATTTTGTCACTCATCAATCTTGGGTGTTCATGTGGTATCTTATTTAGAAGAGTAATACTATTTAGATTCCCTTTCTTCGTAGAATCATCACTAGGAAAATGATTGAGCGCATTTTCTAAAGGTTCATTTCTCTCCATGACCTGTCCTTGTCCTTTCCGTGGTTTCTCGTTTAAAATAGTACTACTTAAATTCCCCTTCTTCATAGAATCGTCATTGGAAAAATTATTGAACTCATTTTCTAAAGGTTTATTATTCTCAGTAAGTTGTTTCTGTCCTTTCCCATGTGGTTCCTCATTTAGAAGAATTGTACTACTTAAATTCCCTTTCATGGTAGAATCATCATTGCAGAACTTATTGAGCTCATTTTCTAAAAGTTCATTCCTCTCGGTAAACTGTCTTTGTACTTTCCCATGTGGCTTCTCGTTTAGAAGAGTACTACTATTCAAATTCCCTTTCTTCATAGAATCATCATTGGAAAAGTTATTGAGCTCATTTTCTAAAAGTTCATTCCTCTCGGTAAACTGTCTTTGTCCTTTCTCATGTTTCTCATTTAAGAGAGTAGTACTGATTAAATTCCTTCTCTTCAACGAATCATCATTTGAAAATTTGTTGAGCCCATTGTCAAAAGGCTCATTACTCTTAGTGAAATCTTTTTGTCCTTTCCCAAGTGGTTTCTCGTCTAGAAGAGTAATACCATTCAAATTCCCCTTCTTCGCACAATCATCATCAGAAAAATTATTGAGCTCATTTTCTAAAGGTTCATTCTTCTCAATAAGTTGTTTTTGTCCCTTCCCATGTGGTTCCTTACTTAGAAGACTACTACTACTTGAATCCACTTTCTTCGTAGAATCCTCATTGCAAAACTTATTGAGCTCATTTTCTATAAGTTCATTCCTCATAGTAAATTGTCTTTGTCCTCTCCCATGTGGTTTCACGTTCTGAAGAGTAGTACTATTCAAATTCTCTTTCTTTGTAGAATCATCATTGGAAAAATTATTCAGCTTATTTTCAAAATGTTCAATCCTCTCAATAAACTCTCTTTGTCCTCTTCCATGTGGTTTCTTGTTTAGAAGAGCAATACTTTTTAAATTTCTCTTCTTCATAGAATCATCATTGGAAACATTATTGAGCTCATTTTCTAAGGGTTCATTCCCCTCGGTAAATTGTCTTTGTCCTTTCTCGTTTAGAAGTGTAGTACTACTCAAATTCCCTTTCTTCGTAGAATCATCAATGGAAAAATTATTGAGCTCATTTTGTAAAGTTTCATTCCCCTCAGTAAACTGTCTTTGTCCTCTCCCAAGTGGTTTCTCGTTTACAAGAGTTGTACTATTTAAATTCACATTTTTCTTAGAATCATCAGTGGACAAATTATTCAGCTCATTTTTTGAAGGCTGGTTCTTTTCAATAAATTGTCTTTGTCCTTTCCCATGTGGTTTCACGTTTAGAAGAGATGTACTAATCAAATTCCCTTTCTTCGTAGAATCATCATTGGAGAAGTTATTGAGCTCTTTTTGTACAGGCTCATTCGTCTCAGTAGACTGTTTTTGTGCTTTCCCATGTGGTTTTTCGTTTAGAAGAGTTGTGCTAATCAAATTCCCTTTCTTCATAGAATCATCATTGGAAACATTATTGAGCTCATTTTGTAAAGGCTCATTCTTCTCAGTAGACTGTTTTTGTCCTTTCTCATGTGGTTTCTTGCTTAGAAGAGTAGTGCTAATCAAATTCCCTTTCTTCGTAGAATCATCATTGGAAACATTATTGAGCTCATTTTGTAAAGGTTCATTCTTCTCATTACACTGGTTTTGTCCTTTCTCACGTGGTTTCTCGCTTAGAGGAGTAGTGCTAATCAAATTCTCTTTCTTTGTTGAATCACCATTGGAAATATTATTGAGCTCATTTTGTAAAGGCTCATTCTTCTCAATAGACTCGTTTTGTCCTTTCCCATGTTGTTTCTCGTTTAGAAGAGTGGTGCTAATCAAATTTCTTTTCTTCGTAGAATCATCATTGGAAAAATTATTGAGTTCATTTTCTAAAGGCTCATTCTTCTCCGTAGACTGTTTTTGTCCTTTCTCATGTGGTTTCTCGTTTAGAAGAGTAGTGCTAATCAAATTTTCTTTCTTCGAAGAATCATCAGTAGAAAAAATTTTGATCTCATTTAGTAAAGGTTCATTCTTCTCAGTAGACTGGTTTTGTCCTTTTCCGTGTGGTTTCTCGTTTAGAAGAGTAGTGCTAATCAAATTCCCTTTCTTTGTAGAATCATCAATGGACAAATTGTTGAGCTCATTTTGTAAAGGCTCATTCTTCTTCGGAGACTGTTTTTGTCCTTTCTCATGTGGTTTCTCGTTTAGAAGAGTAGTGCTAATCAAATTTCCTTTCTTCGTAGAATCATCATTGGAAAAATTATTGAGCTCATTTTGTAAAGGCTCATTCTTCTCAGTAGAATGATTTTTTCCTTTCACGTATGGTTTCTCGTTTAGAAGAGTAGTGCTAATCAAATTCCCTTTCTTTATAGAATCATCATTGGATAAATTGGTGAGCTCATTTTGTAAAGGTTCAATCTTTTCAGTAGACTGGTTTTGTCTTGTACCATGTGGTTTCTCATTTAGAAGTGCAGTGCTAATTAAATTCCCTTTCTTCGTAGAATCAACATTGGTATTATTGAACTCATTTTGTATAGGCCCATTCTTCTCAATAGACTGGTTTTGTCCTTTGCCATGTGGTTTCTCGTTTAGAAGATCAATGCTAATCAAATTCCCTTTTTTCGTAGAATCATCTTTTGAAACATTATTGAGCTCATTTTGTAAAGGCTCATTCTTCTCAGTAGACTGGTTTTGTTCTTTCCCATGTGCTTTCTCATTTAGAAGCGTAGTGCTAATCAAATCCCCTTTTCTCGTAGAATCATCATTGGAAAAATTAATGAGCTCATTACGTAAAGGCTCACTGTTTTCAGTAGATTGGTTTTGTCCTTTCCCATGTGGTTTCTCGTTCAGAAGATTCGTGGTAATCAAATTCGCTTTCTTCCTTGAATCATCACTAGAAAAATTATTGTGCTCATTTTGAAAAGTTTCATTCCTCTCAGTAAATTGTCTTTGTTCGTTCGCGTGTGGTTTCTCGTTTAGAAGAATAGTACTATTCAAATTCCCTTTCTTCATAGAATCATCATTAGAAAAGTTATTGAGCTTATAATCTAAAGGTTCATTCCCTTCAGTAAACTGTCTTTGTCCTTTCCCATGTGGTTTCTCGTTTAGAATAGTGGTACTATTTAAATCCCCCTTCTTCATAGAATCATCATGGGGAAAACTGTTGAGCTCATTTACTAAAGGTTCATTCTTCTCAGTAAACTGTCGTTGTCCTTTCGCATGTGATTTCTCGTTTAGAAGAGTAGTACTCCCTTTCTTTGTAGATTCATCATTGGAGAACTTATTGTGCTCATTTATTATAGGTTCATTCCTCTCAGGAAACTGACTTTGTTCTTTCCCACGTGGTTTCTCATTTAGAAGAGTAGTACTACTTAAATTCCCTTTCTGCATAGAATCATCATTTGAAAAATTATTGAGCTCATTTTCTGAAAGCTCACTCTTCTTAGTAAATTGTCCTTGTCCTTTCCCATGTGGTTTCTCGTTTAGAATAGTAGCGCTAATCAAATTCTCTTTCTTAGTAGAATTATCATTGGAAAAATTATTGAGCTCATTTTGTAAAGGCTCATTCTGCTCAATAGACTGTTTTTTTGCTTTCCCATGTGGTTTCTCGTTTAGAAGAGTAGACCTAATAAAATTCCCTTTCTTCGTAGAATCATCATTGGAAAAATTATTGAGCTCATTTTGTAGAGGTTCATTCTTCTCATCAAGTTGTTTTTGTCCTTTCCCATGTGGTTCCTCGTTTAAAAGAGTAATACTACTGAAATTCCCTTTCTTGGTAGAATCATCAGTGCGGAACTTATTGAGCTCATTTTTTAAAAGTTCATTCCTCTCCCCAAACTGTTTTTTCTCTTTTCTCTGCTCCTCCATTTTTTCTTTGGCCTCCATAACCCCAACATCTGAAATACTGGTAACTTTCTCTACAACTTTTTTATTAAGTCTCTGATCTCTTGTGTCATCTTCTTTAATCACGCTGTTCGCTTGAGTTGCTTGAGAATTGAAAGGCCTTTCAAATTTTGGTTGTATACTCGATGAAATACATGAAGCAGAAGATTGTTGATTGCTTTCTTGAATTCCAGAAATTGGATCAGAACGTTTGACAGTTTCCTCAGAAATTTTAGACAATGAAGAGCTGCCATCGGCAGCATTTCCCATGTTTGAGCCAAGAATTGTAGATGAAAGGGGAGGTTTGATACCATTGAACTGTGTGGGCGCTTCCATTGCTGTCTTTCCATGAGATCCTTCTGCTCCTCCTTCGCTGATTTTGATACTGCCTGAAATCAAATGGCAACAGGCTGTTAATCTGGCAGAACTAGACAATTGCGTAGCTGTATAGATTATTATTGGTCTGGAGATCAGATAGTAGTAAAACTGTATCACCAGTAATACATTTGTATTGTTCTGTCGAGTTCTTTCACTATAGGCATGTTTCAATAAACTTCTCCAAGAACACTTACAGAAAACAGAATAAGAAACAAATAAAATCAGTTTTTCTATAAACTAAAATTACCTAACGCATATGTTTAAAATAAGCTTTAAAGAAGCTAATATGATACATTATTTACAAATTAACTTAGCCATAAGTTAATTTTAGCTATAAAAGAGAGTATAGTTGATTTTTCCTTATTATTTTCTTCTCCTATGTTACAAAGAAGTAATCCAAAAAGACACTATCTATATCATTAAAATTTAAAAAGGATTACATGTTGATACATTTAGAGTTCAAACATTTTATCACCGTATGCAGAGATAAATTAACAATTATAAAACAACCATAGAGGTAATTGATATACAAAATGTGTCATGAACAAACAAAATTAGTTTAATAATATCATCTCGTATCCTGAATATAGTACGATCAAAACAACAGGAATCGCAGCAGCACACTGCATACTAATGCATGAATGCATACCATTTAACAATTAAACACAATGACCATCTTGATGTATGTGGTTAATGTATATGGGCATACCGAAAGTAAAGAGGAATACAATTTATTAGTGCCACAACAAATAGTTAAGCATCATAGCGATCTATTGTTAGGCAAAATCCAGCTCAATTAGGTCTAAGCAGGAATGAGGTTAATTACTTCCAAATCATAACAATGACTTGATAATATCCATACTATGTAAACAAATCCCTTCGAAAAAAAGGGTGATGTTTGATATATTTGCATTAAGCACAATTAGAAGAGAAAAAAACTTCAATACTTTTTCATTTAGAGGGGACAAACCTCCCGTAGTCTTAGAAGCAGATTTGTTAGTTTGGGCGGTATTTGAAGGGAAGTCATCATTATCATCGTCGTCAGTAAAAGAGGCAATTTCGACATCATCGTCATCTTTCAGTGACTGTGTTACCGATTCACCTCCTTCCTTGTCTAGTGACAACCCTTTTGAATAGCTGCTGCTTGGTGATGAGCTAGAACACTCTGTGTCCAATGGCTGAATACTAACATAAAGAAATGGCGGTGAAGAATGCTTGGAGCTCTTCTTGCAGTTCAATAGAAGGCGTAAGGCTTTAGTTTCCTTAATAATTCCAAAATCTGCAAAGTTTATTGAGGCTGATCCCAATAGTTGGCTCTTTGTTGTCTTATCATACAAGTTAAACTCTAAGTAGTTCTTCTGAAAACTTTCACGGTGTTTGCTTTTCCTGGATGCTTCTCTCCACATAACAACTGAAAGCCCGAAAGATTCATTAAATTCGATGTTTGCAACGCCAGCAGTGGTGGATGCTAGAGACCCAGAAGTTTTATCACCATTTTCCCACTGCAGTGATACCGTTTGCACAGATCTCAGTGATTGTGAAGGGGGCCAAGGCTTGATCTGCTGAACATGGATTACGTAGTGAACTTGGACTGAGACAGTTTTTCTACTCTTTGTTCTTATTCCGAGTACCATCTTCACAAAACAATAATACCACTGCTACTCTGGGCAGTTATGCTGCTCACTCGAAACGATGAACCTAAACACAGAACAAAAGTTAGAAAAAAAATGAGATGTTCCAAAACATTCTAGAGATATTTACCAGACATAGTACCTAACAAAGAGGCAAACAACACATGATGCCAAGAACAAAAAACATTGCTAAAGCCAATACGCAATGCTTATTAAAGATATATTCCTAAACACCCCCAAACAAGAGGAAAAAAGAGCAGAGTGAAACTATTTTTAATTCTTCTTCCTTTCCTCATCAATAAACGATAAACACAGATAGAATATTGATACCAATGAAAAATCATTTAAGGTAAGAGACAAAAGCTAACAAGGGGAATGATTTAAGAAAGAAGAAAACAGATATCCAGATTCTAGAGGAAAGAGCATGTGCATGCAAATGGAAGCAAAAAAGCAGAAACCAACACTTAAAATTTGACGAAGCTCAACTCAGCTATAAGCAAAGTGATAAAAAGGAAACAAGTGTTGGGAAATTACATAATGATAGAAAACAATCAGCAATTAAACAAACCAGTTAATTAATTAATGCAATTCAAACCCAGAACGAGGGATGAGAGAAATATGCTAACTTGGAATTATACGAACAAAAGATGACCAATTACATGGGCCCAATAGAGCTGATAGACGATGGGACCCATTTGAAAAAAAAAAGATGAAAAGGGAATTGGTGGGTATAAGGGGAGACGAAAGTGATTGTGATTGATTATTCAATTGATTGCAATGAAAGGGGTCAAAGGTTGAAAACTGAGAGGCTAAGAAAAGGAAAAGTAGAATTGAAGGAAATACCAGAACTGAAAAAGAAAACCGTGTCCCACGCATAGAGGAACTACTTATAATAATTTCTTTTCATTTTTTACTATATTAATTATTTTTTTTCAATATAATTTTATTATATAATTTAAATTATGTGAAAAACTCAATTTCTCATTTACTTTTATATTTTTCCACCTGTCTGGGTAATACCATTTTTACCAACTCACCTATGACGTGATTTGGTATACCATAAATAGTGTCGGGGTGGTTAGGGTATCCATGTTATGTTATCATGCTACTGTTTTATGCATATATATATATATAATATATATATATATATATATATATATATATATATATATATATATCATAACAAAACATTTAACAGATGTATAGAGTGCCGGCTTATTTAGTTGCGGTGGCACATCATTAGGTAAAACGCGTACTGTTCTTGTTTTTAGGCAGTTAGTCGTTTAGATTTCGGAAAATAAAAACAAATGGGTAATAATCGTCACGAGGGATTATGATATTGTAGATGAGATGGACTTTGTTTAATTTTATGGATTTTCACTCGCATTTGTCTCGCATCTAGTAAGTATTTCTTAAGAAACTCGTCTTTAATCTAATAGTAAGTTAAAAAAGAAGAGGGTGGGTAATTTGTTTATGAAAATTAGCGATCAAACAACCTAAGTATGTACAATAAATAAGGATCTTGATGAGCTGAGTAGGGAAATTAACATCATCGTATTTAATCGTTAAAGGTGAAAAAAAATTATGAGTTCAAATTCCTCACTAATAAAAAAACTAACAACTAATAATTTTCGATAAAATAAAATTCGTTAAAGAAGGTTTTTAAATTTGTACTGCTGTCACCAACTTTAGCATTTATTCTGTTACAAATAGAGTAGGATGTCATGGAGATTACCCGTATTGGATTTCATGACATTTTTTATTTTTTTCATGACGCTACAGCTTGTTGGATGATTTCATGAAATAACAAACATGACAGAAAGAGTTAAAAGTTCATAATTTGTGCATTGTTATGTCGGTGGGAAGAACATTTTGGTTTAATTAATAAAGCCAATGTAATCTCTTCTATTACATCAACAACCTCTAGGACCACACCCTCCTCCCCTCCTAGTCATGCATCCTATCTGCTTCTGCAAAACTGTTTGCAGGAGTTTTGCCATATCAATCTTTTTCCTTTTCAATTGAACTAGACCCCTCAATTATCACAATCACTTACACCCTCTTCATAAAGCTGGATGATTTATTACTCCTAAATATATTCCCACAACACTATGAAGTCACAAGGACCATCACTATCCTGAAACAAACTTCATTGTGCTCAAAAGATAAATTAAATGAACCTCCTCTTTTTTCCTCAATTATATGCAGTCCTAACCCTGACAATTACAATAAGAATGAAACAGTTTCCACAGTTCTGTAGTCCCAAATGGAGGGAAGCATTCAGAAAGATAGAGATAGATGTTTTCCCAGTTGCAGGTAAACAATTTCCAATAAAAATACAGAAAATACCATCCAGCCAATTTCACTAATTTCTACAAATTTGAGTCCTCACAACATGAACGGTGAAAAATTCATCTCATTAAACCATACAGTTCATGTTTTGGTTGTCAAAGTTCCCCTCACAATCTCCTCAGTGCTTGCAACAGGGAAACTACATGATGAAAAAAGAAATGTCCCAAAAAGCTTAATCCCTTGGCACTCCAACTTGAAAGAAAATCTTGATGAGTTTCACTTAAGAAACCACACAATACCTTGTATGTCAACAGCCACAAACAATGCAAATAAAGAGAGCATAATAATCTAGCACATTCTTACAGTGGATACAAAAACAATGCAAAGGTGTCTGTCTCAATGGAAGGAGAGACACATAAGAGATAAATATAGGGAAGGAGGGTGGGTGGAGGTGGGTGTCCTCACCGTGGTGGTGGTGGCGGGTGTCATCAAGGTGATGGTGGGATTGTGTCGCCAGAAAAACAGGGGTTGAAGAGGAAAAAGAGAATTTGAACTAACACATTACTCACATTTTGACGTTGTTAATGTTAAAGGACCACACTGACTCTAATCATAAACCTAAATATAAAAACTAAATTCCTAATTAACACATCATTGTTTTGACAGTTATTGCCAAACAACTTTATCCAAATAAACCGTTTGAGTCCAAAACCAAACCATGGTGATGTAGTGGGCATTATCACCTATCATTCATTGTGAAAACCATGATTTACCAACACAAAATTTCACCGATGAAAAGAATAGAAAACAAATCTCATGATTGCTCAGATGATTTCTCCGGCTTGGTTGAGTCATAATAGCTACAAACATATCAAATGATTGAGATATGAAAGTTTCGACTTACTTAGACTCACCTATCTTTCCAAGTCAGAGGCACTGATTGCCTCATTTCAATTCTTTCTACCCACTGGTACATTTTATACCCCACAATTATAAGGAAAACTCTTCACAACTATAAATAAAACAAATTGTTCAAAGGCAAACAAATCAGGAATCATGAATTCATGACTGAGCATATTTCCTTGCATAGCTGAGAATCATAACCAGTGACAAGGCCGGTAGAGAGAGGTTTGGGCACAATGGGTAGTTTATGCTTTACAATTACAGAACACAGTCAAGTTGCTTTATCAGCAAAACCAAACTCACCAAGTGCATGAAGGCTCAGTGATTGTTATTACTGTCAATATTATGTTCGACTTAAATTTTCCACAAAGAACTCTAGAACATCATAGGATTGAAATCATAATGTAGTTCATATTATGTTTCACAAAAAACTCCAAAAGATGATATTCCCGAGTAAACACAATTAAAGCATACCACGCAACACTAATCTTGAAGAAAAATACTTCATTAAGAACGGAATGTTACACAAACCAAAGCTAAGAAGAAATGAAACAAACATGCTAAAATTATGAAAATAATTCTATTCTACAATTAAGTAGTGAGAAATTCAAGGCCCTAATCAGAGTCAAGAAGGATTCATTTGAAATCCATCATCAAATGATCTAAACAATGGTAACTTAATTCCATTTTGTTCCATCCCATTTAAATGCTCAAAATTAGATGTCCAAACATCAGCTGGATCATAACATCATGGCCTCTTTATCAGTTCATTGTAGCTTACAAGAATTATTAAAATAATACACGTTCAAAGGAAATACACACGTCTTTACCATGTTTGAAGGACACGCAATTGTAAAAAGGATATATAAAAATAATACTAGCAAACCATAACTTACCTAGAAAAGAACAAGACTAATGCACCTGATTCAAATTCTAAAAATTTTATCACACCTTTTATAGAAAAGTAATACCATTCACTTTGTACAAAAGAGCAAAACCAAATTGCAGAGACAACATTAGTTGCCTAAATGCAATTCTTTAGCTGATCTCCTGCTCCTTGGAAGAAACAACAAGAAAGAGCAAAATCAGCGATGAAGATGCCTACTAGAGAAATAACCACAGCTGACGTCGTTGATTCCCCGACACCTTTAGCACCTCCCAAAGTTGTAACTCCCCACGCACAACTCACAATAGATATGATAGCACCAAAAACCTGTGACTTGATCATTGCACTAATAATATCCCATGATCTGAGAGCCCGCTGAGCTGAATCCAGGATAATGTTGATGCTCACCCCATAAACACCATCAGCAAGAATGGCACTAGATGCCATCCCTAATGTAAAACACAATAGGGTCAAAAGAGGTAGGGCAATACAAGTGGCTATCACTCTTGGCGTCACCAGGTAATCGACAGGGTCTGAACCAAGAACTCTCAATGTATCAGTTTGCTCAGAAACCTGCATAGTTCCTAACTCTGCTGCAAAAGCACTTCCAATGCGCCCTGCAACCACAATTGCTGTAACCACAGGACTCAACTCCCTTGAGAAAGCCAGAGCTAAAACCCCACCTACAGACCTGTTCAATCCTAACCTTGTGAACTCTCTTACAAATTGAATTGTGAAGGCCATGCCCACAAAAGCCGAAGTTAAAAGACACACCCCAACTGATCTTGGACCAACTCTCTCCAGTTGTTGAAGAGTGTTCCTCCAATGAATCTTTCCCTTTAGAGTCTTGACAATCACCTGCCCTGCTAGGATTAAAACTGATAACCCCCTCCACAGGTACCTTGGAGGTGACCAGTTGCTGAGAAATGCTGGTGATGCGCCATTTGGAGCATGATTTGTGTTCATTTCATCAGCTACCGTAGAAGCAGATGGATGGCTGTCATCTGTATTATGAAGCACAAACAGTCTTTTTGGTTTTATGGGGCCAGGAAAATTATAAACTTGAGGTCTCCCACTGAATTCACATTTCCGATCCCATTGAGAGGGAAATGGTGCACAGAATTTCACCGTAAATTTATTCTTCCCATTTGCACTGATGTTTCTGCAACACCATATTGTTCCATTGTACAGTCAATATACATAAATTTTAGAGAACAGACTATTATATAATAAAAATCAATGGAAAAGGGTAAGTATAAACCTGCAAGAGAAACAGATTAAAGGATGACTATACGATGATGTTTGCATGGTGAGATCCTTGACTAACAGACTCTGTTTGAATTTGAGGTCATCCAGTCCAAATTTCATACATTAGAGAAAAGATCGAAGTATAACATTGTCAAGTATTCATAATGATAGTTGGCACTAAATAGCTTTCACGAAGAAAACTGCCGTTTATTTGTGAAAATTGACTACATATATGCATTGTACATAAAGAATGAAATCATCTGAAATTCTCATGAACATAAATCAATTTCACTTACCTAGAATGATTCCTTTTCGTCCCCTATAGTAAGAAATGGTTAGAGCCTTGAACCTCTCCTGCCCAGTCGCAATATAATATATGTTACTTTAGGTAAATATAACACAAAACAAAAAAGCAATTCACCTCAATGCTGGTTCTCGTAATTGTTCGGTCCTCAATATTTTTTTACAATTCTGATCCCAATGAAATCATCTTAAATTGCAACCAAAAATATTTTCATAAAATAATTAAAATAACCAATGATTGAACGACTACACAAGCATAGGCTGGAGCAACACCACTTACGATTTTGATGAGCTAATTCAATCTCTCTGCACTTGCACTTAACAACAATTCAGAGTAAACATGTCGTTTAGAAGTAACAGGGAGGAATAAAATCACATTTTCACACAATAATAACTAGCTAATCACCCAGAGAAAAAGAGTCAAAAGAATGCAATAGCGGGAGGTCCACCAGCTAAACCCTAACATTGATCAACCGGTTTGAGTTGGGATCCACGATTGAGGAATGAACTAGAGTTTTCGGCATGGAATTAATTAATAAATTAACAAAAAAGAAATAAAGTAAAATAAAAAAGTATATTGAGGCGAATCCTGCAGATTTTGAGTGGAAAAAAGGGAATCATAAACAGAAATGGAATTGAAGAATAGAGAATGCACCGGAGATTGAAAAATGACGGCTTGAAGTGGTTCGCGGTGAGTGAGAGTCACCGACTACAAATTAGAAAAAAACCAAAATTTTAGGAAATCAACGAATCCAACGTTGCTTTGTAGTCAGGCAACTCGGCCATAGGGATTTGATTTGGGCATACCATCTGAATTATTATTAAAATGTCGGAAATGGAAACTCTTTTCATTATTTACACGTGAACGGACGATAATTAGCAATAGATTATTATTCAGTTGTATATTAAAGAAAAAAGATAAAATAAAATTTTAAACAGACAAGTTTATAACTTACATTTATACAAAAAATAATAATTTCGAATACACATTTATATTTAGTTTTTCAAAATAAGCACATGCACCAAAGACAATAAGACAATTTAATTCGTATATAATTTAAGTTATTTAAATATTCCACATTGTGTTTTCATATCATTATTTATTATTTTTTTCTAAAGAAAAAGGTAATTATTATAGATGTTTATTTGATTGCTTTATTTGACTATTTAACTTAACTTAATCTGAATTCTCGCTTAAGTTTCTAGGTGAAATTTAATTGAACTCAACATAACTTATTATGATATGGATAAATGGTAAGGTGGAGTAGTCCGTTCCATTTTTGTTCCTATTTTGACTGGTTCCATATTTGGTATGTGAAATGAGTAGTAATAACTCGTTCCATATAAAAAAAATCGGACTAATATTGTTGCTCCATCGAACATAGGATGCCAAAGAAAATTAGTTCGGTCCGATTTGGTTCATAAAGTGTAGCTCGATTGGTTTGTCCCGTATATATAAGAAAATGAGTTTACTTGTATAGGTTACTCTGTTTTATTGGTTAGGTCTCGGATATGCGGATTAACATGTATTTGTGAATAGTAAAATAATTTTTTTATAATAATTGATATTATTTTTTATTAAAAATATTTTAATTAGTCTAATTAATTAAATGTAAAAATTAATAACATCAAAAATTATAGTTAAAGTACAATATTAATATGTCACTTTATAAAATAGATATAACCTAAAAGTGTATAAAAATATATTTCATATTTAAGAACTAAAATTATTATCTTATATATAATGATTATCCACAATAATAATAATAATAATAATAATAATAATAATAATAATAAAAATAAAAGAAACTTACAGGAATAACGTAATGAATGGAGTACGAATTAAAAAAAGATAATATTTAATTTTATAAAAGGACGATCAAACCAGTCTGCTCTGCTTCGTCTTTAACCCCTGATGTGAACCTATGCAGATCAGCGGGTTCAACATCCCAACTTGTCCCATGTCTTCTAGCTGCGAGTCAGTCCGTCTAGTCCATCCGAATTGTCATCCCTAATCTCACATAATAATTAGTTTATAATAATCCAAGTAAACAAAATCTTTAAAAAACCTTACACGCAAATATTACAATAATATATATTTTTTAATGTTTACATTTTTATTTGAGTCTATCATTAATAATAAAAATTGAAATAAGTTAACTAAATATAAAAATCTAAAAATTGAAAAAAGTTAACTAAATATAAAATTAACATGTAATTAATCAATTTTAAATGCACTAAAAAAAGTTGTCTTTGATATTCAAGTATGAAGTGAATAAATAATAAAACAAAACAAAAAATGAAAGAGTTTTAACCAACTAAAAAAATATACTGAATTTTTTTTATTTCCGAATTATGCATGCCAATCTGCCTCTCCTCTTATTAGCCTCTGCAGGTTGTGAGCTATGGGAGGTGGGCCTAAACGAATAAGTGAATTAAAATATTTAGTCGTCATGTATTTTTTTTGGTAGGCTACGGTCATTCCGTGTAAATTATTTTACATTGTCATCTTTAGTTATGAGCAAATTGTGTTATATTTTTATTTCCATATCTTAAATTAGTTTGGACGAACAAGACTTGTTGACTTAAATTTCTGAATTAATCTCTATAAAGACTGGGTTATTTTGTAATTGTTGTTAAATTAAAAATTACAATTAAAATAATCTAATTGGTGTAAGAGTGAGTTAGATTGAGTTGAGTTTGAAATAAAAAAAATTGTAAAAAGTCAAACAACTTGATACTTTTCATAGTAGGTTTAGATAATATGTTTGTTTTAAACCAATTCAATTAAACCGGAGCAGGCCCTCTTATAATAGTCGTTTTCAATAAGTAAGATATTTTGTTCATCGTTTTGAGTCCTTCATAAATTTTTTATTTTCAAGCGAATCTTGATGAAATTATTAATTTTTTTTCTATTTGTTTGATGTTTTTCCTATGTCATAATTGAATTTTTGTCATTTAATCCTTTTCTTTTATAATTGAGTGACATAAATAGTATCCTATCCTGTCATTTTGATTCCATATTTTTATGTGTCAAGAATTATAAGATTTTGTGTTTAGTACAAAACATTGAAGGTTCATAGGAAAAAAGTTATATTATTATTTCAATTACTTATAAAAAAAATAATTATTACCAAATTAAATTACATAATTATAACAACAATCAACGTATAATTACTATAAATAATTTTGCACACAGTATACATTTATCAGAATAATACAAGTATAATTTACACCAATTTTTAATAATCATTCGAAATTAATTTTAATTGATTGATAGTTAAATTAAAATTATACATCATTTTAATTATCTATGTAATTTTCTTATAAAAAACAATACATATTGACGATATGCAGTAAAAATATAGTTATAACTATTTCAAATTGTAAATAATTTACTTTATGTGAGTTTATAATACACAATATTTTTTAATTGTATTGATTATATTATGATTAAATAATTCAAGAAATTTTCAGTGAATACTAATTAATTTGGTTGATAAAAAGCTAACCGAGTTATGTTAACACTTAATTTATTTATTAACACAAAACTAGTAACAAAACAAATAAGAATAAGTCAACATAGCATGAGATATAAGAAAATGAGTGAACATGACATACAAAATAAAGTTCAATTCAAGTAATATAAAGTTTAACTGACGAGATTTATGATGTTTTAGTTAACTTGTGAATTGGTTGTGCTAATAACATTTCCAATAAATAACAAAAGCAACAGCAAAGGGGACAAAATTAGGTCTAAATTATAATCCTGACGTAATTTATCAAAGAAGTACTAAAAAAAAAGGGAAAAGCAAGGATTGAAGGAAAATAATAGTGTGAATCATTTGCATATGAAACCGTCTGGGACATTCTTTGAGCAAGTGTTGATAAGCTTGGTAAAGGCGATCGGAATGTTGAGGTTGAAGCCCATAATGTTTGCTCTGAGTGCAGTGCAAAGGCACACTGCAACTTCAAAGTCTGCATAGCCATCGACCACAGCGCAACATTGTGCTCTTGGGGGCATACCCGTCGAAAAGTTCATCCACCCGTTTAGAAAACCCGAACACGCCGCAAGTTTCAGTGTGTCACGTGGACACGTTGATGGACCAGCAGCACACAGAACATCAGTATGAGCACCGCCACTGCTATTGTTACCACTCAACTTCATCATTGAAGCATTTAGGGTTGGAGGGCAATTCTCGCATCCAGATACAACTGCAAACAACGCTGCAACGCTAAGTGCCGCCAAAACACACCTTTCGGGAGCCATCATTTTCAATCTTTCAATCGCTTTCACTGGCAGTGGCGTCTTTGTGGAGATTGTAGAAAGTGATTTATAGTGGTAATGAAGCTAAGAAATAACAATGGATCTTGAGACTCCATCATTTTTCTCTGATTCCTTCGTTTGTGGAATAGAATGTGGAGAATCACTCAAAGGCTATTAATAGCATTTGCATGTGGAACGCTAAAATTATGCTTTGTTTGTACCAATTCCACGTTATGTCTTGTGGACGTAATAATCTAAAATTTGAAAAGGAATTATGTTATGCATATACGTACATGCATGCATGGATGATCACGTTGTGGATATTAATACTATTTATAGTATTAATTGTTGACACGTTAGAATTTGCTATCATAGAGTGATTTCGTGGGAATGATCAGAACATTTAATAATTCATACTAACATTTTTAACCTTAAGAGGATTAGGTTCAACTACTTTGAGTTTTCCATACAAACATTTCGTTAAAACTCTTGGTTGCACTTTAGGTACTCGTATCAACTAAAATCCAATCCAAATTTGATTTGATAATCAACGTTTTCTGAGCAAGACACAAACATAAAATGAAACAATTTATCATAGTAATAGACAAGTTACCTGCCAAATCAATCATACGTACTCTAAGAGTAGTAAATAATTTATCCAATAAATGCCAAAATCCGTAATAAAGAATCAAACTGAGTTGATAAATCTTTTCAACTAAAACGATAGATTTCTTTAAAAGATAAAGAAAAAACAGCACTGCAGATCCTTAGGTAAAGGATATGGCACTTTCTCTTCACTGTATAACAAGAAAAACGTTGAAAGTTTAATACAATTGACCAGTGATGAAATTTGTAAAAGAAAAAAAAAAGAAGGAAACAAAAAACTGAAGTAAAAAACTCTCCATGATTTTTTTACAGAAATTTAATTTGATAAGATAATTCTAAGAAATATGTATATGAACAAGAACAACAAATCTGCACCTGCTCGTACCCTGTTCAGGGCACTTGCTATTCTTAGTTTCTTACTAAAACAGATATCAGGGAAACTTCTCTCTAGAGCACAGCACACTATTAGTAGACATTTACCGTCATGTCATATTCAGGGGCCACAATACACTGCCTTCGATTGATTCACCTGCATTTACCATGATCTCTGTTTAGGCCTAAAACCAAATGTATTAAATAACCTTTCCACGGTTATGTTTATTAAGATTTAGAACACAATCCAAAGAAGTAACAGAAATTGTTATACTCCAATATATCTTCTCATATTTTCAACTGAGTCATATGCTCCAATATTATTTGGAAGACCTACTTTGTTAAAATTTCAAGGTATAATAGACAGGGTGGAAGACTGACACAATCTTAACTTCGCAAGTTGGGGTATTACCTTAGTCACATAGATTCATGAATTTGACATTCACAACATAATGTTGACAAGAAAACTTTTAGAATAATAATGATACTGAGTTTTCACTATTAACCAAGGTTTATATAATAATGGGGAAACATATGAGTTGCATCCTTGTGTAAACTAAACCAACTTATTAAATGAATATATGGCTGTAACCACCTACCTAATTAAACCTCAGAAAGGGGCTTCAAGTGATTCTTCCCAGACATCTCCACTGGCATTTGACATATCTTCGCCATCTTCTTCCATGGAAAGCCTAATATACTCTCTATGTGCAAAACGATCCCACTCGGTCAAATTTGGATCCTCACGTTCCTAAACAAAACTCGTTATTAGATGTAACCAACATTACTAAAGCCTTCATGTCAACAATATAGGATCTCAAACTTATTTCTACCTGCCGTATGAGAAAGGGATCACGAGTCTCGAAAGCAATAAATTTGTTGAGATTGAAAAGAATGTTGAAAACATTTCCAGAAAGTTTGCTTCCTTTAACATCTCGTAATGTGATATATCCCTCATTCTGCAAATGTAGGACAGTCACCACTTGGCATATACTGCAGAGGAATAAAACAAAAAACAAGTAAAAAGAGCAAAGATGCAAGGATAAGAACAAAGAGAAACCTCTGGTCCAATCATATCTACAATCTGACACAATATATCTTCAAAAAGCACGGGCTCTTGGGCCATGCACTCCATCCGATGCAACTGCTCCTCATAAAAGAACTGCATTTCATTTGGTGTCAGCACTCCATTTCCATCCAAATCAATGCATTTGAACCTACAAGAATTAAAAAAAAAATTGGGTGAAAGAGATAAAAATTGCAGCAAGTTAACTTCTAAAATTGTTACTGAGATACTGAATCTACAATGTAGAAATATATTGAACACTCAAAAACCTTGAGTAAGCAGTAAGTTTCAATAATCTTAAAACGAATACTCAAGTTAAATTATTGACTTGCTAAAAGAAACACGTAAAAAAGCATGCAGAACAAATACACCAATTGATGCAAATACAAAGTTAGAAAGTGTGGAGCAGGATGTTATTGAGGATAAGGAAAAGTATCAAAGACTTGTGAACAAACTTATGTACTTATCTCACAACAATGCAATAATACAATTTTTCCTAAATTTAAGAGAATGGTGTGAAGAAAAGCGAGGGAGTGGAATGAGAAAAAAAGGAACAGAAGAGGTCAGAAATGAGTGGAAATGAAAGCAATTTAGATTAAAAGAAATGAAGAAAAAATACATTAAAGTGTTTTTATTATAACCTTTTTTATTGACATTATTATTTTATTGATTATATTTAAGAATTTGAAAAAAAAATTGATCGCATATATGTCACTCCATAATCAATTATGTGGTCTTCATAAGCAATTATAGGGTGATTTTTAACGTGAAATGTGGTAGAAAAACATAACATAATCAATTACGTGATGCTATTTCAACTTTTCACTTATTTCATCCCACATTTGGGCAGAAAGTTTCTCACACACTCTTCTTTGATTTTCCAACTTTCACCCCCTTCTTCATAAGCAAACCGGTGACCTCCCCTCACTTTCTTTCTCTTGTCTTTGCACTCCCAATTTCGTGGGATGCAAATGAAGGCTAACAGGAAAGACAACTAATGAAATACCTATTCAAGATGTCCGTATTAGAGAAAGTTTTAGCACAAGACAGGGAAATGGCACCTTTACAAGAATAAAAAAACAGATATAAGGATTATCCATATTATTATTAGAAAATTTTCAGAGTTAGTAAAACAATGAAGAAAATAACTTGCATTCATTTTATGATCCAACCTGTCATATATTAGTCAAGATGTAATTTCTATTGTTGCAAAAAGTATCTCCAGTATTTAAGATGGGTGGGAAGAATACCAGTATTCTAGACTAGGTTCGGATGACTTATCTTCCTCCGCAAGTATAAAATAAACAAAATCTTCGTAGTTCATCTTCCCTTCAACTTTACTGGTAAATTTCCTTGGAACCTAGAACAGTTTAAAGCATATGAAAGAAAATATGTTAAAATACAAAAACGATTTTAAGTAATCAGTTCTCTTATTTGGAAATCATTATCAGGTAAAAAAATTGAAATCATTAATTAGCAAATCAATTCCACATTTGGGATACCTTAAAAATTAATGGAATTAATTTCATTAAAGTAATTTACTTTATTACCCTAAAATATGTTAAAATACACAAAAGATTAGTAATCAGGTTTCTTGTTTTGAAGTAATTATCAGAGAAAAAAATTGAAATGAATGGAACTCATTTCTTTTAAGTAATTTAATTATTGCCTCAGAATATTCACAGTGGGTAGCATCGACCAAGGGCAAAATTTATTTATAAATCAAATCAATTCATAATAATTTTTGGCTCCAAACACACTATCAATTTTCAATGAGGCTTGCTATATCTGTACACAGTAGAGCAGAGCTGAACTTGGCACATTGGCAAAAGCGAAAAATTTATACAGACCTGGGAAAAAATTCTATCAACAATCCGATAGGTAAGAGAATGGTTCCCATATTTAATAAGATTCTCTCTATCAATGAAAAAGTCATGATCTGTGTCGAGCTCCCAAAACTTGCAGTAAATGACATAAAAGTGCTCATATGAGAAGTACCTGAAATTCCATAAGACAATTAATGAAGCAAATACAAAAAAAAAAAAAAAAAAAAAAAAACTGAATTCTACAGAAATATCTAAATTGAAAATGATAGCCAATTATGAATTTACAATATCTTAGGGATCAAATTTCTCAAGAATGAACATCGACCAAGCACATGTAAGAACAAAGGAAGTTGCCCACATATTAAAGGTTGCTTCTTTGCATCCAATAATGATATGGGATAGATCTGTCAGGATGTTTACTGTTCTATTGTTCAATTCAATTAATATATTCAGAACTAGCAAACCAAGAAAACGCAATAATAACTCATCAGATTCAGAATTCAGAGAATCTCCATTTGCTCGCAGCCTTCTCTTCTGACCTTAAATTCTTTCAAGCTATGTTATTTGATTTATCTTTGGTGTTTTGCTTGTGAGGTTTTAAGAAATATTGAGCCCTAAAATTAAGGACCACAATTTGCGTGATGGATTTGGGAGGGAATTGATTCGTAATTAGGATTAGGGTGGTGAAAAAGTCCTGCATTATTCCTCCAGCAGTTCATTTATTTCGAAGCATAAACCAAAATTGATTATATAAGCATGATCAGATATTCCTCGGTTCTTTTTCCACTAATTAGTATAAATTGAGATTTGAGGCATAAGCTTGAGGCAATTGCTAGTTCAGTTCTTCAACCTGAAATGTTTCTATATAGTCTCACTAACTCTTCTAAACTTTCCTTTTCTAATTAAAAGTTAAAGCAAGAAAGGAAAACAGAAAAAATTCTTTTAAGTAAACAGACCCTTAAATTTTACTTGTTCCAGTGCCTTAGCCAGCCTTTCAGAATACAAGTAATAGGGATAAAACAATCGATTGAATTCAATGAGCACAACTAGTTTCACAGGGTAAAAGCACTTCTCTATAGGAGTTCATGCCAATAAACGAAAGGAAATTTCTAGGACAAGGGTATGCCTCCAATAGAACATCTAGTGATTTTTCTGCTAAAAAGCCTTTACCTCAGAACCTTGTTAATGTCCTCTTCCTCGTCTACATGAAGCATTGCATCAATTAGGTTCCCACGTTTCAATTCTCTCAGTGTAAGTCGGCCATTTCCTGACCTATTCATGTAGTAAAATATTCTATGTATGACAGTCTCAGCTGTTTTAAAAAACACATAGCACAGCAGTGAGAAATAGCCTGAGAACTTCTCGATAAAAAATGTAGAAAAGAAACCTTAAACACAAGAATATGTTAAAAGAATTGAAATTCTTTAGTTGAAGCTCAGTGAGACAAAATTTCCTAAGACGTAATATATCTAATATGGTAAGTTGATTGTACTAATTATATTATGATGACAACCCACCTAGAATAAACACTCTTGAAAGTTAAAAACCTAAGTTATATTTATGTTACTAATTGATATTTATTTGGTTTCCCAAGAGTACCCTTCCAATTTATATTTTTTGAGATTGAACTGAGACTGCGTGCTTAAGGGAACCAAGCCGATAGCTGTCAACAAAGGCTAGGCTGCCCAACCTAGCTCACTTAACATGAAACTGAAAAATTTTAGTTCGGTTCAGGTTGGTTGGCCTAACAAAATTTTGAAAAGTCACTTTTAAAATGAAAAATTAAAAAATCTACTGTTTAATTTTTTATGTATTTAACAAAACAAGATACATGAAAATTAAGATTCCATAATTAAGAAATTGGAGAATTAAAATTTCAATCTAACATTATCTTTGCAATTAGAGGATTTTTTTAGGTAGGTTAATGGGTCAACCCGACCATACCACAGGTTCAATCAAGGTGGGTTGGGTTCAATATTTTGACCCATTGTTATAAGATTTTATTCCAGGCCTAGCTGGAACACATCTTGGACAGGTTGACCCATGCGTTGGGACCTTTTTGATGGCTCTATCCAAGCCCCTTCCACATACACCAACAGAAGTTGATAAGGGAAAAACTACACATGAAATTGATATAGTAACCAAAAAAAGAAACCAGAAAAAAAAATCAGACCTAAAGAGACATCATGAATGTATAGGTAAATAATTTTTTTTTATGTATACTGTATAATTAAACCCCATTATTAATGTGTTCAGAATAAGATGCTTTTTTGTCATATATTAGTGAACCACACAGGTCAGAGTTATGCTGATATGATCCTGCAACCAGAGTTTATATTTGAATATATACACAGACAAACAGAGTCCTATCTTTTAAAATAGGCAGTGATATACATTTTTAAGTCATCTTTTTATTGCTCTTCTTCTGTAGATGCTAGCTGGAGCTGGTTTCTCAAAGGAAACAAAGACAACACCAGCTGCAGTGAAATGAACTGATAAATAACAAACAAAATTCATTAATCGCTTCAAAAAGGTCAAATACCCTCTCCTTAGACTCTCAATCTGTAAAATTGCCTGATTCAAAAGACAAACCAAATACACCTTTGGACACAAAGGTGTTTTAGGTTTGTTAGATGTAATGGGCTTAGGCCTATCTCTTTGTATTTTCTTATTTATAAATGCATAACCCTATGTGCTCTATACACATTAGGGATTCAACCTATGCCTCCCTTTTTTATTTTAACTAGGTTGAAACCAGGATTTGTTTAGTTTGTCTCTGCAGTTTTTGTTGGCTAAACAAGAAGAATTGAGTTGCAAGGGTTTTGATTATGACAATTGCAAGGAACCACAAAGCAAAAGTTGGACAATTTTTGGAAGAATATTTAATTATTGTTTAAAGTCTCTTGTATAAAGTTCTTGTTGTATTTTGTAATTTAAGTAAACTTAGAAATGTCATGAAACTGCAGTTAGTACTTAATCCTTATGGGAACGTTCTATTTGTGCAAAATGCATTGTGATAATCGATTATCACCTGTGTCATTGGAATAATCGTCGATAATCGATTATCAGCGAAAAATATTGTTTTTAGAAACTATTCTGGCATAATCGATTATCATAAATGATAATTGATTATCAGTAGCAATTGGAACTTGTCTTTTCAGTTTCTTCACCTAATTTTCAAACCTCAATTTATAGAATTCTTTTCCACTTTCGAAAACACCTTTCTGAGCATCAAAAGTTGAGTGTTGTGATTGCTAAAGAACTGTCCGAGTGTTTTTAATAAAGAAACTTTGAAAAAATTAGTGTGGGTAGAGCGAAAACTTTCACCAATTGGGTTCTTGGGGATTGAGTGTTGATGTTGTTGTTAGGAAAGTTGATCATCCTCTATGTGTTTCAGAGGAAGTGTTTTCTTCTCTTGTGTCTTAAAGAGAGATGTTCTTTAAACCCTTACTCTCTTATCTGATTGTACTGCGTTTATTTTAGTGATTTAGTTAATCTCCTTGCTTAAGAGATTAACGAGTGGATGTAAGGTCTTTTGACCCAAACCAGTATAAATACTTGTGTTCATCATCTTCTTCCATACTCTCTTTATTAAACTACACTTGCTTTTAAAGAACTCAATCTTTCATTTAAATGCTAAATTTGGGAAAAAAATTTAAAGTCTTAAATTTTATTAATAAAACCAAATCACCCTTCTCTTGGATTTTGTCCACTCGCGAATCATTCCACTCCGCGAATATAACAATTGGTATCAAAGCTTACTTTGATAGTAATTCAAAAATTTCGAAAATGGTTGGACAAAACCAAACCTTTGCCGAGGGTGCCTCTAGTAACAGACTTCTACTTTTTGCGGGAGTAAATGATCCCTTTTGGAAAGTAAGAATGCAAATTTTTTTGGAATATGTTGATAGGGTATTTGGTATGCTATGATAAATGGTCCATTTGTTTATGTTAATGATGTGCAAGAACCAAAGTCCTTTGCTCAATGGACTGCAGATGAAAGCAGAAGAGCCCAATATGATCTAAGGGCGAGAAACATAATTTATCTGCCTTAACCTATGACGAGTTTTACAGGATATTTATCTGCACCAGTGCACGTGAAATGTCGGAGATTCTTCGAGTGACTCATGAAGGAACTGATACTATAAAACGTGCTAGAAAGAACTTGTTGATCCAAGAGTATGAGATGTTTCGTAAGCAGGGAGAAACCATTTACGATGTGCAGAAACGGTTCATGTACATTGTCAACCATCTCACTGGATTAGGTAAAACTTTCGCTACTGATGAGTTGAATATAAACTTTCTTAAATCCTTAAACAGAACTTGGCAGCCAAAGGTGACGACCATTATGGAGTCATAGAACCTTGCAATAATGTCCATAGTGGCTCTCTTCGAAAAGTTAAGGGAGCACAAGCTTGAACTGGGTAGATTAAATGAAGAAGAACTTTGCCTTCAAGACCGAGATTGTCAAAGGCAAAAAGCATAAGGAAAAAAATCCGCTAAGTCTTTTAATTTATTTTAAATACAATAAAAGGCAACCAAACAACAATATAAGAAAATAACAAGATACAGAGCTCCCCCTAAAACTCTGCACTTATAGCATCAGCATCCTCATGAGCAAATTCCTCATCAAATCTATCCTCTAGATTTGATACTATGTTATCTAGACCCCTAATCAAACCAACTACTTCTTCATGACAAGTGTTGGAAAGAAGAAACAATTCTTCTGTTCATGCTTAAAATATTCTCTTCCAAGGAGAAGAAAGATCTCACAACACCATTGGAAGAGTCAACATGAGTGTCAGCAGTAGGTACAAGAGCAGGAGGAAGAACTTCATACTTGGCATTTCATCTCTGTGCATGTATTGATCTCCAAGGCAGATACACTTCATTTGCTTTAGTGAGCTATATGAGATTTGATTTGCATTATTAGTGCGATGAACTTGTTCATCAGATGTGTTTACGCCTTTATATTCACAAATTCTAGAGATGAGAAGAGAGAATGGTAGAGGATATTGAGGAAGGCGCTTGGCTTTGAGCATAGTATCAAGAATCACACTTGGCCAATCAATGATAATATGGTTTAACATCCCATAGATGATCAAGAGATCTGCTTCGCTGCATTGAGCATGGTTTGTGCCACGGGGACACAATATCCAAACAATAAGAATGTGGATGAGACACTCATCTACTTTGAGAGCTCCTGCTAGTAATTTTTGCCTACATCCTGTTTGGGATTTCTTAGAAAGGATTTGTATTCAAGGATCTTGTCGAATCCATCAATGCCAACAGTTAGAATTGGCGTAGTATCTTCATGGATGGAAAATTTTGCGACATTTTTCCAGATATCATTGTCAAGAAAGATCTACGCCGTTTACTTTTGTGAAAGCTACTCCATCCCGGAATTTGTAATTATAGTAAAACACTCTTACTAAGTCAAAATAGTAAGAGCCTCGCATTTCTGCCAAGTACTTGATTACCTGCTCTGCAAAGAGAGTTGAGCAATTAAAGCACTTTGTTGAAATGCAAGGTTTTTATTATCCTGACTTAGTAAGAGTATTTTATAATAACTACAAATTCCGTGATGGAGTAGCTTTCACAAAAGTCAAAGTCGTAGATCTTTCTTGACAATGATATCTGGGAAAATGTCGCAAAATTCTCCATCCACGAAGATACTACACCGATTCTAAGTGTTGGCATTGATGGTTCGACAGGATCCTTGGATACAAATCCTTTCTAAGAAATCCCGAACAGGATGTAGGCAAAAATTACTAGCAGGAGCTCTCAAAGTAGACGAGTGTCTCATCCAGATTCTTATTGTTTGGATATTGTGTCCCCGGAGCACAAACCATGCTCAATGCAGCGAACCAGATCTCTTGATCATCTATGGGATGTTAAACCGTATTATCATTGATTGGCCAAGTGTGATTCTTGATACCATGCTCAAAGCAAAACACCTTCCTCAATATCCTCTACCATTCTCTCTGCTCATCTCCAAAATTTGTGAATATAAAGGCGTGCACACATTTGATGAACAAGTTCATCGCACTAATGATGCAAATCAAATCTTAGATAGCTCACTAAAGTAGATGAAATTTATCTGCCTTGGAGATCAATACATTCACAGAGATGAAATGCCCCAATATGAAGATGAAGATGAAATTCCTCCCTCTACTCCTGTACCTACTGTTGACACTCAAGTTGGCTCTTCCAATGGTGTTGGGAGATCTTCCTTCTCCTTGGAGGAGAATATTTTAAGCATGAATAGGAGACTAGAAGAATTGTTTCTTCTTTCCAACACTTGTCATGAAGAAGTAGTTGGTTTGATTAAGGGCCTAAATAACAGAGTATCAAGTCTAGAGGATAGATTTGATGAGGAATTTGCTCATGAAGATGAGGATGATGATGCTATGAGTGCAGAGTTTTAGGGGGAGCTTTGTATCTTGTTATTTTATTATATTGTTGTTTGTTTGCCTTGGATGCGTTGTATTGTATTTAAAATAAAGTATAAGACTTAGTGGATTTTTTTCCTTGTGTTAAATTTTTTAAAGATTCTTTGAATCAGGGGGAGTTTCTCTCCTTTGCTCTTTTTGTCTAATGATCAAAAAGGGGGAGAAATGTTTAAAGCAAACTAACATATTGTTTTTAATGTATTCTCTGTATAAGTTGTAAAGTGCAGGATATTACACAGGCTTTAAACGCAAATTTTGATCATCATCAAAAAGGGGGAAATTGTTGGCAAAACAAGAAGAGTTGAGTTGCAAAGGTTGTGATGATCACAATTGCAAGGAACCACAAAGTAAATATTGGAAGATTTTTGGAAGAATATTTAGTGATTGTTTAAAGCCTCTTGTAATAAGTTTTTATTGTATTTTGTAGTTTAAGTAAGCTTAGAAACGTCATGAAACCACAGTCAGCACTTAATCCTTCTGGGAAGGTTTTATTTTTGCAAAATGCACTGTGATAATCCATTATCACTTATGATAATCGATTATCCTAAGTTTTCTTCAATTTTCATATATGTCACCGAAATAATCGATTATCATAAATGACAATATTATCATAAGTCATAATCGATTATCATTGAAGTTGGAACATGTCTTTTCAATTTCTTAACCTAATTTTCGAATCTCTATTTATAGAACTCCTTTCCACTTTCGAAAACACCTTTCTGAGCATTAGAAGTTGAGTGTTGTGATTGCTAAAGAACTGTCTGAGTGTTTTTAAGAAAGGAGCTTTGAAAAACCTAGTGTGGGTAGAGCAATAACTTTCACCAAGTGTGTTCTTGGGGGATTGAGTGTTGTTATTGCTAGGAAAGTTGGTCATCCTCTATATGTGTTTCAAAGAAAGTGTTTTCATCTCTTGTGTCTTCAAGAGAAGTGCTCTCTAAACCCTTACTCTCTTATTTGATTGTACTGCCTTTATCATAGTGATTTAGTTAATCTCCTTGTTTAAGAGATTAACAACTAGATGTAAGGTCTTTTAATCTGAACTAATATAAATACTTCATCTTTCCTACTCTCTTTATTAAACTGCACTTGCTTTTAAAGAACTGAATCTTTCATTTAAACGGTAAATTTTGGGAAAAAATTTTAAAGTCTCAAATTTTATTAATAAACCAATTCAACCCCTCTTGGTTTTTGTCCACTCGTGAATCATTCCGCTACACGATTATAACAATTTTTCAAAATGTTGGACAAATTTCAGATTGGTGGTTAGTGAGTTGTTATTTTATGTGGATTGTTGATTTCTTAAAGTAAGGGTACTTTTCTGCTAGTGCTCTAGTATGATGTAATGGTATTTTTACTCAGATTTCCAATTTCAAAGGAGGATAAAGAATGCGTTCCATCATGACTCTTTTACAAATAGAATGTCAGACTGCTTGCATTCTAGCATGCCCACTTTAAAAGAAAAAAGTGGGCGGAAATTAAAGGAAATCATATCTTAAATGGAGATTTTTACAATTCCCAGACTTTCACTAAGAAATTAGCCCCAAAGCAACAAACTAAAAACAGACAATCCAACCTTGCCATCAGAATTAAATGCCCTTCATAAAATTTAGGTGAGACTAGCGACTATGATATCTATTGATTTAATTAACATTTTAAGAAATAAAGACTCTATCTAATTCATATGACCTTACCATATCTTTCCTGAAATTCAGGCGTGCTTTGCAAAAACTCCAATCCAGGATGAGTGGATAATAGTTCCCTCAGGACAGGTTTGAAATCATCCTACAATCAAAATAGAAAATCCAAATGCAATTTTAATATTTATTTTAAAGCCCCTTATAGTTCATGATGAGAGACAGAAAATAGAAAAAATACATTAGACTATACAAATGACAGCGTACAAAAGAAAACAAACCTGTGCAAGGTATGTTCGGTATGGTTGCTTCAGTATTGTATATATTTGTGTGGTTAAATCCATAGCTAACATATTGCCCCGAATCCAATAGTCTATAAATTGATCCCTACAATATATGTCACGAAATTGAGAAATTAGTTCAACAGGCAGTAACACCAATACGAAATGTCCCAAACAGCAACATAGTAAATTATGATATGTAATCTGTCGACATTCAACTTCTCTAGGAAAGTCAGTCATGATCCGTTAAGATGAAAGACATTTTACACAGAAAAGCAAGAATCATAGTAAAATAGTGAGGGTGATATCAATCCCAGCTACATTTTAAAAATAATTATGTGAGTCATCTCAAAACAATAAATAAAAATTTAAAACACTGGACAACAATCAATCAGATCTTATAACCACATTCAACTTTATGCCGAACTGATATCTAATAGGCATGGCATTTTGCTCCTTAATAACTAGTTAGTGGTATGAAACAAATAACATTGACTAAGCAACTATCAAATGTCTTGCAGAAGCACAATAAACATCAGTCTTGAACAACTGTGTTTTACACTCCTCCGGCCAAGATAGTCAAACTCAAGATACTTTGGGCAGGGAAAACAGAATCATAAATCATGGAATACAAGCACAGCACAAGATTCCTATATGTGTGCGTGTGCATGTATATATATACATATATACACACACACATACACATACATCATACATATACACATTCTTGAAGCCAAAGTATCCATGTTGAGGATGTATGTAACACATTGGATACACTTAAAATACAAATCCACACAGTATCAATAATTAAAAATAAATCAAAACAGATGCGTGAATATCAGAAAAAGATACATGTCACAGCCTTGAAGGATACGTTTTCCAATTTCTTTGGGATTGAGGGTATTTGAAGAACATATCATCGAGATTGTTTCACATACATTTTTCAATTTTCGATTTCAATTCAAATACATTTTCACTTTCTATAGAGCATTTCAGATATCTTTCCCATATCTCAAAAATGTTTTGAAATGTCACTTTCAATTTTCTGTTACACGGTCAGAAAATGAAAATTATTCAAAGTGGTGCAGCCATGAAAGCTAGATGAAGGGGTGCCTGTGCTCAATTTCTTATTCTTCTGAAAACTAATTAATGTGGTGCTTGTATTCATTTTTTCTTCTTGTCATATTTTATGGGGAGTGCATTCTGTCACTTCTTTTGTCTTCTTCCTCTGATATTTTTCTTTCCTTTAAATATAGGATACTATTTTTTATTCACTCTCTTAAAATATAGACTTCAAAACTAACTCAACCTCAAAAAACTGACTTTTAAGATGAAGTTTGTACTAACTTATATACTATAATTTAGTCATATAAATATGATATTCAATACGCCCACTCACACTGAGGATTAAATATCTCAAACTTGGTATTGGATATTTGTAGGTAGTCGGATAACTAGTATGAGATAGATCCAATAAACCTTACTAGGATAGACTTTGATATCATTTTAGAAAAGAACTCTAAGATGAGGTTTGTCCCACTTACATATTTTTTCTTATTATTTATTTTTATATAGAGGCAATATTTTGATAATGTTGGAAACCTTACACTGGCACGATTATCTCCTGATGAACCATAAATATGGAAATTATCTTATTTACATATGATGCTCAAGGAGGGGATGAAATTGATACTATTCCTATTTTTAGGCAACAGGCAATAAGTAGTGATTTACAATTTTCATTTTATATTTAGTAATGTTAAAGACTATAATTGCCATTGCTAGTTCCTATATACAATTCAATTTAGGATATTTAGTATGTTCAATTTGGATAATAGTATGGCAATTTTAGAATGGTTTTTAAAAATATTACAAAAGCATTTTATTTCATTTTTTGAATTATATATAAGCTCAGATACATATTCCAAATGTATTGTATGCTATATTTTACAAGATGAAATAAATCCCCGTGTCATATCCACTGGTATCATATCCCATCATAGCATAAAACATGGCATAAATAAGAGAAAATTCCTTTTATAATAGATATCAAATACTTAATTAAGCTTGAATTCATAATTATATGTAAAGAAAGTCAATAAATAAAATCGTCAAACTCATAAATAATTCACGAGTTACAAGAGGTAATAATTTCTTCCATCTTCTTCATCACAGAAAAGTTAACAGTGAACACAAATACAGAAACAGACCAGAAAAATATACATTCCAATATATATTTACAGCTGAGAACGATTTGAACATACATCCTAATTATGTCAGCAGTTTAAAACTAATTCTATCAAAATCAATTCTAATCAACATCAAAGCAAAAGGACCCTTCTAAATTGAATTCAAACAACATAATGTGAATCTAGTTAAGTGAGTCCTCCAAAAACGAATTCTAAAATCACCAACTAGAAAAATAGTCAAATTGCCAACCAAGGTACTTCTTATCAGGGTCAACGAAGCACACATAATGTCATCCAGCATAAATAAAATGGTTTAGAATATAAGTGGTTTTATCTAAGGTTAATATATTTTTCCTTCATTTGAGGGAAAAGATGGAAGTAACTAAAAATTCACTAAACAGATTGATTAAAGCATTTCGGTAAGCTCCCTTTAAAGCTAGTTGCTAAGAAAGAACCCAACACTTAAATATGCTATTAGGCATTTCAACCGTGTGAGACTTAGGCACCTTCAGAATACCCAAGTTCCTATCATAGCGCAGCCCTTGAAACCTGACACCTCCAAAAGTAGCTTATTCTGAGACTGGCAACCAGCTATGCCATGCACTCAAGCACTTGAAAAACCCTACCTTACAAGCTAGTTGTTAAGGGAGGAGAACCAAACACTTAAACAAACACCTCCATCGATGGACTTAGACACCTCATAAACTCAATCCCTATCTCAAGCCCAACTCGAAAAGGCATAACCACATCCAGCAAGTAAACCACTTTCGAAAGCTCATTCTATCAGCAAACATCTGGCAGCCCAATTTTTCTTAGCATTTATGAAACAACCCGCATTTAGACATTGTGATAGATTTAGAGTTAAAATGTTCAATAACTTTAGTATTTCATCTGATGCAATAAAATATTCAAATGAAATGATACAATAAGAGAGTTGGTACCTTGTTATGGTTCCAGTAAAATTGACATCAATCTTTCTGAAAAGAGCAGTGGAGAAAAATGAGGGAAGTTTGCAGAGCTCTTTTGCAACAGACTTAAATTCTGCAAATTAACAACAAAAGTTGAAAAAGGAACTGGCCTTTCAGCAGAATAACTATCATAATTGAGAATTTAGAACTAATTAACTCACTAATACCATGTTCTCAGAAAGGACTTCTCACCATGTAATTGCAGACCATTCACATGGCCATAAAACCGACTATCAATTTGATACAGGAAATGCTCTTTCATTTCATTTGGTGGTGGACGGCCATTTTTAAAGTAGAACTGAAAGCATATTATAAAACAAGGAATTAATTGATTCTTTCTATTCTAGTATAACCAAACCAGAAGTATAGAGAAAAAATAAAGAATCGGTCAATACTAACAAATACCTGTGGAATGACCTCCCTTACAGGTTCACTGACTAGTTTTAGTGGAGATCCTAATGAAGGACTATTCCTCTGTTTTGTGGTGCGTGGGGAACCAGATGAACTACGTGGAGAAAGTGGTGGTGTACTCCCGGCAGGAAACAAGGAAGGTAGAGAATTGCTTGACAGAGCATTTGTGCTTGTTGAGTTCTCAAGTGTACTCAAAGCAGCTCCTGCCTTTGCATCAGCAAGCAATGACTTAACCTGTTTTCATAGTGCATTAATGAAAAAAATTAAACAGATGAAGACAAAAGTACCATAAAAATATAGCTAGAAAAGAACAAGGTGGTGTTTTGGAGATGGTCATTAAAAATTAGAATAAAACATCTATACTCTGACTGCTTAACTTGGTTACTCTAATCTATAGCCTTGGTATTAAACTTAAACTATTAATGAGATGTTTATTCCGTTGATATGATTATTTAAAGTTATATGACAATAATTTAATGCATCTAGAATAAAATGCCCTTTCCTGCTTTTAGGTGATTCTCAATTTACTCTATTAAATCACACAGCTTAAAATTCATCCTTGTGTGAATCATGTGGAAGTTCAACCACTTCCATCACAATGCATAAGAAGATTTAACAATAGAAGCAAGGAACAAGGAGGAAAGAGGATAAAATAAGAATAATTGTCTCAGTCATCAAACATAGTAAAAGAATTATTTATTTTATTAAATAAGCATAAAGGACAAAATTTCCCTCACTAAATCCAGGCCAGGCCAGGCCAGGCCTGGCCAGGCTAATCATTGATTTTCAGGTTGCACAGAAGACTCACGGTTTGTTTTCCTCAATAGATTTAGGACGTGAAAAAATAAATTACGAAGAGAAATGTTTCCCTTAAACCTACTATTGAGCAAGAAAGGAAAAAAACAAATTCTCAGATTTCCTTTGTCAATAACATGCAAAAAAATGTCATATTTCAGTAATCATTACATCCAACATTGTTATGGGGTCAAACATTATAGTGGTTGGGCCTGTTTGTTTCCTTTTAAAAAACAAAAAAATAAAGAAAAGAGCATGTTTGGTAAGAGTAGTTTTCGAAAACCCTTTTCTAAACTAATATCTTTGTTAGTTTGTATAACCAAAGCATCTCTAAGTTGATTTAGTTTTCTATTCTCATGTTCTTTCGTGTACTTCTACATTATTCCTACTTCTACTCTATGAAATCTATGAACGCTGTTTTATAAAATAGTTTAAAAAAACAAAGGTACAATCAAACAAATCCTTACTTTTTCAACATATTGTTATTGAAACAGGTCATCCTTCTTTAGCAACTCTAGCTATTGCTCATAAATATTATTTTGTTGATGTTTCCACAGGGTAAGAATAAACTTCCTTTTAAAGTATCATGTTGATTGCCCTTAAAAATCTAAATTTAACTAGAAATATGAATAGCATCCTCCTCCAGTGTCCAGATGAACTCCCAATCACAACTTAATATTTTAGCAACATTTGAATAATTCAATTTAAATTAATTATATCATCAAATAATGGCTGTAAATGCACCCGATTGGACACAACTGGCATAAAACCAAGACATCACTTCAAAAATCTCATAATAACTTTATCTGTTGGCATTTGTTAAAATAAAAGAGAGATTCATATCATAATAACCTTATCTGTTGGCATTTGTTAAAATAAAAGAGAGATTCATAAAAGCTAGTGCTTAAGATGACTTATAAATGATAAACTAGAACTGTCAAGCCACAAAGTATCAATAGAACCTCAACATTACAAATCTTCCTCGTATGATCTAGAAATGAAAGCATATCAGCAAAAGCAACGAAATCAAACTATAGATTCTGCTAAACAGAATAAAAATGGTGGAACGTATCACCCTGCATAACATTCCTCAAGATTCATAAAACCCATACATATTCATAAAACTTACATATAAGAGAACAATACCTTTAAAACACACAAATTCTTTCAATTAAGCTTAAAATCACAAGCATAAGAAAGTCAATAAATAAATTCGTACGGAACTCATAGCTCACAACAAAAAACTTAAGTTGTAAGTGCCTACTATAGTACTGCAGTACCTAGACCTAAAATATAGATCATTCAAATTAAAATCATAATCATTCCAGAGATCGACATTGTCCAACTCCTTAGTCACAAACAGCAAACAGAAAGAGAAACAAACCAGAAAAAGTGAATCAGACAAACCAGGGGAAGAACTGCAGCCTGACATAACAGAACCAGATGAAACAGTGAAGAACGGTAGAAGCAGCAGAGTCATGTTTTGGGAGACGAGGTCAAAGATGAAGACAAGAAATGTTTTTTTTTGGTTTCTTGTTAGGGTTAGTGAGCACCTCGTTTATGGACCTAGGTTTGTATAAGCCCAAATTGGGCAAAACACTTTCGAACCTGGCAGTAAGCAGATCAAGAAACTCTACAATTCTTCTAAGTCTACAATTCTGTGCTGCAATTCTACCCATTTCTGAATTTTATGGCACAGCAAACTCACTCAGGCACCACAGAAGCATACAAGCATACATTTCTATGACTCAGCATGCGATTTTGATGACAATGAGCATGAGAGCAGTATAATTCCTATACTAGAACCCTCTTTCAGATTGCTGATTAAATTGAACAGAAAATAACAAATATCTGTCGACTGTAAGAACTGTAATTCAAGACATCAAAATGGAGGTCACCTCTCCTATGGTTAGGTCATTGGAATCTAAAAGTTCCATCAAGGCACTTGGCAGGAGATGGAAAGGGTCATTTATTGTGTTTAAAATATAAAAGCCAAAATGGATAGTAACGTTTCAAGATCAAAGAATCAGAAATCTCTTCCAAGTGGCAATGAACTCTACGTTAGTATTGTACACTATAAAGCTACTTTGAAAGGAAGAAAAGGAATGCTCAAACAACAAGTTATTCACTAAAGAGCATATAGAGAAGAGTAAATGAACGTAAACGGTTAAGTTACAATCACGTAGCCCAAGGGATTCACAATATCCAGCACGATTGGAATGATAAGTCGTTAGGAATTAACTCATTTCATTATCAGGATCAGTATTTTAACATTACAAAAGTTTTCTATCTTCACAGTTATTTTGGATTTTTAACATCTTGGGTCACATGTTAATTCAATTTGGCTAACTAAAACCCCCCATGCAACAAAAGAAAAACACTCAATTTGCTGGTAAAAAAACCCTACACAACTCTATCTGCACCATGTCCACTAGTCAAGTGAATAGCCAAAATCATTCATTGATTCATAGAAAAGCATAAGTGGTTCAGTTCAAATGAACTACGTATGTATATATGTACCAGGCGACAAGTATCCGGAAGCGAAAGCCACTGCGTGAATAGCTCCTCAACAACACAATGACTCGATTTCAGTGCAAAAGGAGACACCTCCTGAAGCTGCAACAAATCTGTGTCCAAAGACACCAACTCCTCAGTTTCCTCCACATCCATCACAACACAATTCTACCTCTCATGCACTCAACAACCCTAATTCAATCACAAATTCCGTAGCCCGCCAAAAACCCTAAACCCCACTTTTTCAACAATTACTCCGATTCCTCCCCTACCCTTCTTCAACCACTTGGGTTACCAAAACCCAGCAACCAAGTTAACAACTTTCAGCCAAAAACAATCATGGGTACCGGAGAAGATGAACACAGAGGGTCCTGCAGCTTGGCTTCTCTGAAACACACCCCATAGTTGCAAATTCCAGGAAATTTGAATAGATGAGAGGGAAAAACGGTTTTGGTGACAATCAAGGAATGAAACAAATTGGGAGAGGAGAAAATTGGAGTCTGAAGTGAAGGGGAAATGGGAAATTAAAAAAAAAAAAAAAGAAATAAAAGAAACCCTTGTTTGGTTTCGAGGTTTGAAAAAGGAATGAGGGCGAGGCAAAGAAAACAAAACGAAACGGTAGTGATGAATGAGAAAACAAAAGAAAACACAAATGAAAAGAGGTAAAATAAAACAGTAGAGTTGTATTTATCTGTTGTGTCCGTGTTCTGTGCACGCACTGTACCAACTGAAACTGTCGAGAGAGAGCGAGTGAGTGATTCCTGATTACCAAACCTTTCTTTTACCTGCCAGAATAATTTTGAATTTTTTCGGGTGGGAAAATAGAGAAAACTATTTTATTTTACAGGTTTAGTTTTAACGGGTTTTATTTGATGAGATGAAAATGTAAGAAATTAAGATGATTTTGCCAATAATATAAAAAATAGCATTATATATTTAAAAATAAAAGTTTAATATAACAATGTCATTAGAAGTAATGAAATTGGTTTTCTTTATTGGACAATATTTAAATATTTTCAGTATTTGACTTAAATTAAAGTTCACACCTATTATCAATGAAAAACTTTCATTTTAGTTAAAGAATTAAAAATGTTTAAAGATTTCTACTTTATATCTTGTTTCTTACTACATTATAACTATGTTAAAAAATTTTACTTATTTTGTCCTTCTTTAATTGACATTTTATAATTTATCTTTTATGTTTGTCTGTATTTCAGTAACGATAAAATGAAATTGAAACTTTTAATATTTTGTACACCTTAAAGTTAAATAATGCATTAACAAAAGGTTGAAAGATAGAAGCAAACTTATGATAAGATTATAATAGGTTAATAGTACGCGCTGAGTTTAATATGATAATAATATCAAGATTTAAAAAATTGATTTTGATTCTTAAACTCTTGCCACTAAAGTGAGAAAAAGTTACATTTATTCACATTATTTTGTGTTTTTCAACTTGTTGTGCTTGAATTGAATGATAGATTTGAGAGGGATGAATTTGGGAGAAAAAAAAAGGATAAAATTGAGACTGTTTAAATTAAGAGAAATAATATTGAAAAAGAAAAAATGAAAGGAAAATATATGAATGATATTATTGGTTTAATAAATTAAAAATATATATATATTTTATTATTATTTATATGCAATAAATTAATAAATGAAAAATTATTATTATTATATTTACTTTCTTCGCAACACACTTCACACCAAAAAATTTAGCATCCGACTTTTATTCTATTTTTCGTGATTTCAATTCTGTTTTTCACACTTTCAGTACTTTTCGATCTTCTTAAACAATACATCTTCAAATCAAAAAGTAAATAATATTTTAACTTTGACTTTGATATTATTTTACCAATTTAAACTTAAAATAGACAATATAATGGACTCATGAGAATTGGGATGACAAAAGCATGCAAATGTTTCTAATGCATTTTATTTCTTTCATATAATAGTACTTCCTCACTTGCTTTTCTCTCTCTTAGTAATTTATTTGGACTTCAGACAAATATTTTCTGATTTTCTCTTATACTCTACTTTTCCCTCTATTGGGATACTGGCTCAAACTTTCACGCAGTCAACCTAGTGGCATTGATTGTATGCCATGGATTTTTTAAGTATAGTTTGTAACTCTCTATATTATGTTTGGATTTTCTGCTGTTTTTATCAACCTTTACAGTTTTAATTTTACATAATTCATTTTTAAAGAAATAATAATTAAGTAAAGTAAATTATACTTTAAAAATATTGTTCAAAGCAAAGTTGTATTAAAATTTAGTGTAAAATAGTTAATCTTTTATTTATATTTATAATATATATATATATATATATTATTTTAGCCAAACACATTGTAAGAGATGAAACCAAAATTGATCTGAAATAATTACCACTATTTTTTTTTTCATTTTCAGACTGTCGTATTCCCTCATGGACCAAGACAAGACTCTATTGGGACCACCTTTTGTGTAACATGCTATGAAGTTAATTCTTAGGCATAATTGGATATTGGCAAAATGCTCCTAAGTTATTTTCATTCTTGTATTTATAATTGAAGCCAATAATGTCATCCCTCAAATACTCTGGGTTCGAAATACGAATAGAAAGTCGCAAAAGTGTTCAAAAGCACTTTTGCAGATTCTTTTTCATTCATTTGACAGAAAAATAGAGAATGTATTTATTACAACTTACAAGTAGCCAAATATTAACAAATTCCTTAAGTAACATAGCATCTCTTCATGAATGGGTCCATGCTGAAATAATCATGGAAGAACATCTGAAGAGGTATAAGATGAGTCTGCCAAATCTTCTTGAAGAAGTCTGGGAGATCTTTAGCCTCAACATTGGATGGAAATATACAGAGTAATTAACATGTGAAGACATCTCAAAGGAAACTTTCAGCGCAGAAGAACTAAGACCATCGATCACAAAGTTCTTCATTTCCTTTTCCCTGTACTAAGTGACAGGAGTTCAAAGCTCCTGAGGGCATCATCACGGCCAAGTCTTGTCCCCGAAGTCCGAGTTAGAGATGTTTTAGACTCGGAAGCAGGTTGAAGTCTCTGAGTTGTTGATAGTCTGCCACTGCTTGAGACCAGTCGGCTAACACGGCTTTCACTGGGCTCGCCGGAAGAGCTTGGTCGGCTGCTTGACAAGACAAGCTTCTTTGAAGAACTGCCATTACGAGAAGAACTCCGAGGCCTCTCAGAATCAGCTTGCTGCAAAGAATAACAGGACTAAGTATAAGAGTCCCATAAACGTTTGACGGTTACCAATTCATATCATATACAGACAGAAAATGATGACTAAGAAGATACTAACCACATCTTTTGACGAAGAAGGCGCATCATCAGAAGACTTATGCCTAGAATGATCACCATGCAGACCAAGTCCAGAGCCATTCCTCCTCGCAAATGCCTCAACTGCACCTGAGAATCTATCTCGAATCTCTGATACACCTGAAATACAAGTCTAATACTCATTAGTTGATGAAAGCCTTTTTCGTACAATTTGTAGAATTTAAATAAAATACTTCTCGGTCATGCACAATGTACAGGAGAAATACTTTGAACAGGACAAAATAATCAATTTCAAATATAAGATAAGAATAAAACTCATAAACATGCAGAATACTGAATAAAACTATAAGGACTATGAACACAAGTAACAACAATTGCTACTGGAAAAACTGTAGACAGATGAAACCTGAAGGTCGTTCTCCTGATTGCCCTGGGTTTATGACTGGCTTCCCACTTGGCTGTTGAAGATGTGGCAAACAAATGATTAGAAAGAACCTTAACTTTTGCTAGAAAAACAATGAAACTACGCTAGCTAAGAAGAACTAACTCGAGCTCTAGAGCTGGATCCGATTTGTGGATACTTCAACATTGTCCAGTCAAAAACATAGTCAAACTGATACCCTACGAAAGCAAGAGCTTCAAAGCCTTAGAAAATTTTTATTACTCACAAGGAAACATCAAAGTTTATTTGTGCAAAGTTAACCTTCTCGGATGAATAGGTCCCGAAAGAGTCTCTTCAGATAAGAGTAATCGGGCTTATCTTCAAACCGCAATGATCGGCAATAGTGGAAGTATGATGTGAATTCCGATGGATAGGACTTGCATAATACCTGTCTCAGAAACCCATACAATAAATTCTTTGCAACAGACAATACAAAAGAAAAAATTAATTAATTGCTGAACCAATTCTACTTGGTTAAAGAAAAGAATTCCCAGAAAAATGCCAGCACTGAACAAATTCTACTGATGATTAAATCATCAAAAAACAGTAATCAACCTAATAAATATAAATAAGCACCAAATTTTCTAATTATTAGAAAATTCACATAAAAACTGCCTACTGAACAAGTAGTAACCTCTATTGGAGTAAGCATCTTCTTTTCACTTATCTTGTCATACTTTTGCTTTTTAGTGCCAGCTTTCAAGCCTTGCCATGGGAGACTGGAACACAAAAGCCAAAAATTTTAAAATATAACAACAAAGATTACCGCAGAGAAAAAAAAGAAAATAGTATTTTGACTGACCTTCCTCTCAAAAAGTACATGAGCACATAACCAAGAGATTCTAGATCATCTCTTCTGCTTTGTTCTGCACGAATTATTAGAACAAGATTGTTATAAACTTATATCAATGTTGACTTTAAAAAGTTTAAGAAAAATTTATTGATTAGAAGTTACACGCAGCAAACCCACAATCAATAACCTCACTCACCAACTCCCAAATGAGTATTAACACTTGCATAACGAGCAGTTCCAGTGAGGTTTTTGTTTTCCCTGAAAAAAAGACAAAGTACAATGACCATTCACAAAAGAAAAGTAATGTCTAAAACTCAAATTCAACCCATCAGTTTAATCCCTACTAAGCACCACAGCTATCTGATAGAACACTTATGCGATGTGTCTTTAGAATAACTCGTTGTGGATCTGAATTATTGAGGTATACGTAGTACATATTGTATTGGGTTTGCTGTGTATATTGAAGGGATGAGATGAAATGAAATGAAAACAAGCTGCAGAGCCTGCTCAAACAAAATGTCAAAATTATTACCTGTATGGTATATGCTTATGTGTTTGAAGATCCCGGTACTTTTTTGCAAGGCCATAATCAATTATGTATACCTTCAAATTATAAAAAAAAAAAACAGAAAAAAAGAACATTAACCAAAACCAACTTAGTTATTTAATACATGACACCTATCTGGCAGAAAATAAATTCAAAGATTAATTGTAAATTCACCTCCCTTTTCTTTACAGACTCTTTTATGTGACACTGTTAGGGCCTGAATTTGTTTGGAAGCCTTCATAATTTACCAGATTTATAATAGTCTAACCTTAAGTAAACTGGAATAGTAAGTAGTTTGGTTTTATACAGTACCAGGAACACAACTTTGACTTATATAAAGCATTAAATTATTAAAAAAAATAAAAAAAGTTGAGTTAGGCACAACAAAGGAGGGAGCAGTAGAGTGAAAACAAAATCAAACATCAACTGGAAAAAATACATATAAAGGAAATAAAAGGAAATAAGAGAACCAAAGGTTTAGTTGCAAAATCATGCCATGGTTTACAGAAAGTTAAAGAGAGCTTCCCTAAAGAAGGTTTACAGTAGGAGAAATAAGGCAGAGAACGGATATTACAATATTAAGTAGTGAGCAGCAGTAGTTACAACCCAATAGACAATTAATTGTATAAGTCAGAATAAAAAGAGAATAAATGCTGTTTGCTCAAATAGACAATTAATTGTAACAGCCAGGAGGGAAAGAGATAATAAATATGAAGCAGGAAGCAGGAAGCAGGAAGTAGGGAAAGTTAGTAGGTGTGTCTTGCGAAAGGATTTGACTTGTGAGAGTGCATGTCTCTCCAATACTGGGTAGGAGTATATTTTCCGCTCTGTATTCTTCATCCTCTCTTTGTCATTGTATTTCATTAAAACCAAGATTCAGGATAATGAAATTTTATTTCTCTTCATAAGTTGTGATCAAGATTTTATCAAATAATTATCATAAACATGTAAAGTAAGGTAAGCTTGTTTACACTTAAGCATTCAAGTTCTGAATAATAAATTTCATATCCAATGGCTACTACACAGAAGAGATCACTACAAGTTTAAAGCAACATTGAAGTCTCCGTATATCCATAGTGTGAAAACAGTTTAATCATAATCTTAAATCATAACTGAAACTACTTCATAATACAAGAGGGATGCCATGCATAAACACCCAACAAGACAAGACTTAATTAAAATAAATGTGGCATACACAAAATTACCTGATTTGCCTTCCGGCCTAAACCCATTAAAAAGTTGTCAGGCTTTATATCACGATGGAGAAAACCCCGGGAGTGCATGTACTCAACTCTGTTTATCTAGGTGAACCAAATAGAAGAAAAGAGTAAAAATATAGCAGCTCTTTGCCCAAAGTATAATTTGTTGAAATTAAAGCCATGCTTACTAGCTGATCTGCCAGCATCAGAACTGTTTTCAGAGATAATTTCCTATTACAATAGTTAAACAAGTCTTCAAGACTTGGCCCAAGGAGGTCAATAGCCATGACATTGTAGTCACCCTCAATTCCAAACCATTTTAGATGGGGTATACCAGCTTCAAAAAAAAATGAAAAGAGCTTATAGCCTAATTTCATTTCATGACAGTAAACTAAAGAAATGCAAGTCTAGCTTGCAAGAAAAGAAGTTGATAAAGTACAGATTGAAAAAAAACTGGTGAAAGGATGAAAACTTACTTCCTCCTTGGAGAAGCATATATAATTTAGACTCATAGTGAAGCTGGGGATGCTTGGTCTTCACAGATTCCTGTTAAACCAAGAGAATTGGGGGCCAAATAAGCATCCATTAACAGAGGAGCATGAAACACCGTGTCAAACGAAGTATGTAAATCAAATATTAGACAGCAATATTTGTTATCCTTTCCCACTGGCCAATATAGACAAATACAGCATGATAATCATTTAAGATATACATGTCAAAGTAAGCCAACCCGGCTCACACGGGTTGGCTCACCACGAGCCGGGTTGAAAATGAGTGAACTCAACCCGGCTCACTTTATGGTGAGCTAGAAATTTTGTAATCCGGCTCAACCCACCACGGGTTGGTGGGTTACCAACCCACTTAAAAAAATTTTTTTTTTTAGTATTCAAATATTTAAATAAATTTTTAAGTAACCCATGAGATGACAATCATAGTAAAATCAAGAATCAATATCTTGATCATGCTCACCGCCAATATATGATGAATTGTTTCCAAGAAAGTATCCATATAGTATAAGAAAACATGGTTAATATTACATATTTTTTGTCATACTATTCAATAAAATATAAATAAAAAAACTATACATTTTTGTCATGTTACTTTAAAAAAATTGTTTATAAGACGGTTGTTTAAATAATTTATTATAAAGATTATAATTAAAATTTAAAGTATCAACATGTATAACTTGACAATCAAATTAATTAAATATTCAAACTATTCAAATATTATTTAGCAACATTCTAGCATTTAAAAATATGAAATTGTGAACATGTATAACAGGAGTAATAAATAATTATTAAAAAAAGTTAAAAAAATAAATAAAAGAAACTAAAAAAAATTGTAAAAAAATGTTGGTGGGTTAAGTGGGTCCATCCACCTTCAACCCGGCTCGAACCCGTTTAACCCGTGGGTTAAGTAAGCCGGGTTGAGTTCAACCCACTTTTAAAAAAATTAAATTTTTCTCAACCCAACCCGGCTCGACCCCGTTGTGAGCCGGGTTGACTCACGGTTTGAAACTCATTTTGACATCTATAATTTAAGACATAATTTAGGCAGGTGACCGTGGAAAATTACATACAAGAGTTGAAACAGTCGCTGATCAGTGATATATTCACTGAAAAGCATATGACCCATCAGTGTATTATTATAACACTACGTATTTTTCATGGCTGCCAGATGCCACGGAGGAATCTGCAAATCCCCTTTAAAATTTCCGATCAACAATAGTTATCCTAAAATCCCCTTTCTTATACAAGACAAATCGCAAAACCCGAAAATATTGCCCTATGCCTCAGCTGACGGTCAAGCCACCAAAAAACAAAAGCATACCAATTACTTCAGTCCAACAACAAAATAAATTGATCTATGTTCTATGAAAAACAAATATTATAAAAGTAAAACAACAATCAAAAACCCAATAGAACTCAAAAAATTGCACTCACTAGCTTAACAGCGACTTCCTCCCCACTTTGTACATTAACACCTGAACAAAACACAAAAATACAAGAAGATCAAGAAAGATGTTAAATCCAAATTAATGTTACAAAAACAAAATACTCTGTATACTAACCTAGGTAAAGCTCTCCAAACGATCCACTCCCAATCTTCCTACCAAGCTTGAATTTTCCACCAATAACATGATCCATGATACAAACCCAATCTCTCGATCCTTGTCAAATTACAAAAGCACTTTACTAAACAACTCAAACAAACAAAAAAATGCCTATTCCCAGTATCTCATCAACGATTGAGCTTCATTTGCAGCACAATCTCAGATCCAACGAGATTTGCCACTAACTCAAAGATCCAAAACTATATTTAATAACTCAAAAATTCAGGCTATGCTAATCCCAGTACCGTAAAAATCGTAGGAAAAAAAAATTTGATCAACGGAAGTAAGATCAGGAACTAGAATCTACAAAACACCCACTGCGATTATGTGGTCGCTCAAAGAAACCCCTTCTCCTCTTCTACAACGAAAAGAGATCGAATGGCGAAAAGGATGAAAAAAAAAAAAAACAAACCGGAGTAGCAGTGAGTAGATAAACTAAATTATGTTCTATTGCGGCGAATAGTGTGAAAAAATGCGGTAATGTAGAAGGAAGAGGAATCTAATAGGTACGATATTCTCGGGCAAAGAGGGGTGATAGATTTGGCATCCGCCTTCGGATCTGTCTTTGAGGACAGGAAGTAGATTTTGTAGGAAAAATTTCAGATTCGGAAAAAAGAAAAGAAAAGAAAAGAAAGTGATGTGAGAGATAGAGAGAACATAGAAAGAATAGCTATTGTGAGGTTGGAGGAGGAAGAAAATGGACGACTGTCCAAATTAACGCCAGTTACGATATTATTTATATATATTAATAATAAATAAATAAATTGTTTTAAATTTGAATCCATGAAAATAAAATGTGATTAGTTGGAACAGACTATCCTCTTAAAATAATCAACCATATATTTTTGTAAAAATTAGTCACTAATAAAAGTGTGACATTCAAGTTAAGAGTTTATTTATGCTTTTGAAAAAGTGATACTCATAATTTATTTAAATTTATCTTAAATTTACTTCCATAAATGGTTAAAAGTTTGTTGGAGCCTACCTATGTGATAGAAAATGTGTTTCATTTGGATTGTGTACAAAAGTTTATTAAATCAAAGTAATCAGTTTATTAAATTCAGGAAAAATAAAAAGATTTGTTGAATACTATAAAAAATAATTAAATTTATAAGAGAAGTAACTTGTCACCTTTGTATTTGTCTCCACTAATTGCTTTTTATATATGCTTTGGAGTTTGTATTTATGGAAGAGAGTTATTAGTTGAGCTTTAGTTTACGTGAGATATAATTACACCGATGTCTCAATGCATTAGTACAAATTTTGAAATAAATATCCGGTTAATCGTTTTAAAGATAAAATAGGTAAAACAATATAATTTTTGTAGAAATCTATAAAAATTATTTAACTTATCTTTTTTTCGTTTTTTTTTTTTATATCGCGATTTAGTCAAGAGTAGTGATGACAACGGGACGGGAACGAGTTCGTTATGGCATACTCCTTTTCATAGAAAAAATTCATCGACATTCTCATCTTCATCTCCAAACATAACGAGTATCAAACTTTTTTCTCATCCTCATCTCTTTTGGATAACGGATATATTCTTGTACCTATATATGTATATATTTTCTTACTGTTTCAATATTAATTAATTAATTTTTATAAAATAATAAAAAATCAAATGAAATATAATATATCAAATATTCAGTATTAAGAAGAAGGTTGTCTATTCGATATCAAATATTTAAAAGAAAATTATAATTGTATAAATTTCAAATTAGAATACCAAATAAAATTTCACGAGGATTCAAACATTTATTAAATTTGTAAGCAAACATTAATCAAACCTAATTGACAAAAAATTAAAAATATTTAAAAAATATACAAAAGGAAAATAAATATTAAAAATAAAATATATTTTAAATGTCTGTTTGATTGAGTTTTTAAAATTCTAAGGAATATTTTTTCAATATACTAATAAAAGTTATATTACATAACTTTATATAATAAAACACGCAAAAAATAGAAATTAAACTAATAATAATAAAATCTTAACATAAATGTTGTATCTTTTGAACTTTAATATATATTGGATGGAAAAAAAGAATTATTGGTAATTACATTAAATTTTTATATTATAGTAAATAAAATGTATTTATACAATTATAATAACAAAATTACAGTATAATAATGAGTTAAAAAATAAAAAATAATTATATAAAATATATCAAAATAGTATTCTACATTATAAAAATAAACAATAATAAAAGTATTAAGAAATTATCAAATGTGTGTCTTAAAACAATTTGAAAGACTATTGAAGAAAATCGCACAAATGAAAATAAACATATAATTAAGAGTATAATAAAATGAAAAATATCTTTGAGATTTAAGAAAACTTTTCAAATATCAATATAATTAATAGTTGAGAAATAACAAAAAGTGTTTTAACGAAACAAAAGGGTTTTTCAAATAATATAATAAAGTAAAGGAAATAATTTTTTTTATATTACCTAACAAATATAACAAATGAAAAGTTTATGCTATTAAATATTTAAATTATCGAGAGTGTTAAATATTCTTATGTGAAAAGAAAATATATAATAAATAAAAAAAGTTAAAAAAAATAGAAATATTGATTTGCGAGACATAAAAAATATTTAAAACCAAACAATTAGAAAAAATAAAAAATAGAAAGTGCGTAATAATATATATATATATATATATATATATATATATATATATATATATATATATATATATATATATATATATATATATAAGGTTATTTCATTGACTATGAACATTTTAATAATTTAAATCGGGACACGATATGGTGGGAATTAGTATTATAGTGGGTATGAGGACGAGGATGGAGCAAATATATACATCCTCATCAATGAGGGTCTCCACAGAGGTGGAGACAAAGTTCAATTAGAATTGAATGCAGGTGGTATTTGGTTGTGGGCTCCTTTAAAGCACTCCGGAGAGATTATCACATCAATGTATCAAGAAAAGGTCCACCTATAACAAACAGTCTACGGCCACTTGTTCTTGGTTCGCCTAACCGACGGTGAGCCATACAGTACACTAATCATGAGTGTCATATAATGAGTTGAGGAGGAAGTAGTATTGTTTTACAAACTTGAAACTCTATCCCTTCCCATTTGAAGCCAACATCACATGTTTTTGGCAGTTTCTTCCCTCTTTTCTGTAATGACATATCTTCTTACAATAAACATAACCAAGATCTCCAAGCCTCCATGCTTTTTGATGTGATGGATGTCACAATTTATCACCAAATGATGAAAATGTTAACTTACCTCTATCTATAAAATTTAAGGTTTTTGGGGGCGTTTAACTCCTTGACCAGAAGTGAATGTTTGAAGAAACCTCAACCTAAAGGATACTCTACAAGAAAATACCTTTCCTAATTTGGTAACCTATTTAACCAACATGGATTAGTGTATAAGACATGTATCACAAAACCTTTCGTGTCAAGAAAACAAAAACTTTATTTTCCCTTCAAATGACTTGCCTTTTCGATAAAGAAGAATGGAAATATAACCAACGTGAATTTTGATCGGTGTTTATTTATTATGAAAAACAAGATTAAAATCACACAATTAAATCACATCAAAACTAGTGGAGACAGGGTCGAGCATACAATACCCCAACATAATTATGCATTTGAAAATGGTTATATGTTTCTTATATACAGAACCTTGGGAAATATATTTTAAAAATCAACTATCCTTTTTTTTTACATCTTAAAATATTACATAAAAAGTACATTTTTCAAAAAAATGTTATTCGATTAATTTTGGTCTACTAATTATTGATTAGAAGATATTGAATTAGAAAGATGTGAATGAATCACTAACCATCCTAAAAGTAAGTTATAGAATTCAACGAATTTATTTATGAATGAACTAAGATAACAGATAAGATTGACTTGGCTAGATGCCACTCATTATGGGTTGTGGAGGAGTATATGTTCATTTTGCTAGATAAGTTACGTGGTTAGTTCATCACCTCATTTGCATTTAAAATTGGTGATACCAACCCAATGTATTGCAAGGACAATTTTATCTTCAAGAAACAATTAATGTGGATATTCAAACATTATGTAATCTGACATGCCATATCCCATAAAAGAATGAGCACAAAGATTTAAGTTGCAAAGACTAGAGCTTTTGAAGTGAGGTTCAGAAGAAAATGTTACCTTACAAAGTAATGAATTTCTACATGATAGTAAAAAGAATGTGAGAATTGCACTTTCTTGTCAGCACGTCAGCAGTAACTTAATTACAAGAAAGAAATAACTTGGATTCTCAATACATTGCAGCTTGATAAATGGTGAACAAAAGAATACAACACCAACCAAAAATGTAAAGAATATATACCTTTAAAGATTTTTTTTCTACAGACAAATATACCAATCAACCCAAAACCCAGCTATCCAAAACGACAAAGTTTCAGAGCCTTTGCTCCCATAACTATCCACGCCAAACTAACAAAAGAATGTGGGAAAGACTAAAACCATCAGTATTCAACTCTCTGGTCATACCTCAATGGCCATGTAAAAGCCCTGTAAAATATACTAACTCAGATCATTGAGATTCACTCTGCACAGGAACTTCACGTTGAGTAGGTAAGAGTTTTAAGAAGCTCCCTTGGGCAGGTTGATTAGCAACCGTTGCTGATTCATCATCTGCAGCCAGTGATTAGCTCAATTTAATAACCACAAGACAGTTAAAACTTTCAAGCTTTTCTGCCTCAATGTTAAATAGCTGTTGTCTCTATATGTAAAAGGGAAGACATCTTTTCCTTTTGCTCTTGAACTTGAATTGTTCAACATCAATAGTAACATATATTTATTCTACTAAACAACACGGTTTTCCAATTTCAATATTCTGCACACTTTTTACACTGATCCAAGATCCAATTCAATTATTGTTGCCTTGAGCAAATATAACGTATATTATTGCTGATCTATTACTTGAGATAACCTTATTAACACAAATGTTGGTAGTTTAGTATCTCATTCACATAACTTTTAAATTATCACCTGAAAAGAGGTTCAATATGGTAAAATATCAGAGGTGTGTGAAAAACCAAACTATAATGTCATGAAGAAGGATGCATAGTTCTACGATGGAGGTATTTGCTATCACAACATTACTTATAAGTGAAGCGAATTACTAGATCTCAAACAAATCAACACATATAGTGGTCAAAAGGCAGAAACAACAGGCACATGCTTACCAAATAGGGTCTTGATAGATGGCCGCTTAGTTTTTGTGCTCTTCTTCTTCAATTCAGCTGATACACATCCATATTGTTTGTGAAGATTAGTGTCAAGATGAATCAATTTGGAAAAGAACAATAAATTTGGTATGTGACGGGAGTAATAAAAACATGAAATGCAACATTTTATTGAAATTATAGTCAATTGGATGTATCCACAAGAATTTTGCAAGTGGTAGCATTAACATGATATACATAGTTTTCTTTCTTCAGTAAGATCAGATGCACCATTTTTTTCCCACAGGTTTGTTGCTTTAAAGGACAAAATAAATGGGTTTAAAAGGGCTGACAACTGTTGATAAAACTTAAAAAGTAGACTCCAGTACATTAATTATTAGAAGGTAAAATGTTTGCACAAACTACGCAAAGTATTGTACAATATTGAATGTTAAAACTAAGCCACAATTGAAGTGTAAGTTTATCAAAGAACATTACTCGATAAAACCCTAGCTAGTGATAAACACTTCATGTTAATTACAAATAAAATTGATAGAGGACAAAACCTTCCCATTAGATTCACATTGTCACGAGTAAAAAATATATTAGAGTATTAGAAGCAATATCTTCAAGAGGAACTTTGGAACTTTCTTATTATTATAAAACGAAAATTATGAAAATGAGACAAAAGGGTTTAAACAAAGCATAAACAAAATATATTACACACAGATGAAAATGTACGAACCAATTTCAGGTAGTTGATCATCATTCACGATTTCAAAGTTCTTATATGTGTACCCAACAAAGTTAACATCTTTAGACGACAGCATCTGCAGAAAATAACATGGCAAGTTACAAATCCAGACGTGAACATTCCATATCAACAATAGTCATCAATGAATTTCAATAAAGACGCATTTGTATTTAGAGCTTTTGTAACCAAAATTTGATAAAATCCCAATGTCATCATCTAAAGCAAATTTGCGACCCAAAGAAAGCTAATCAATCAAATGAAAGTTAGTCAAACTATCAAAGGACCTTAGTTCTTACTTCTTTCACTGCATGCTCTATGAAATATATTTATTGTTTCATGTACATATTAGCACTACAAAGGGTAATGAAGAACAAGAGGAAGGCCATCAAGAGAAAAGAGGGAAGCTCAGAAGGACGATCCTTTAATTGTGTTAGGAGGACATATGACTAAGGCAAAGGAGGCCTCATATTCAATCTCAGGAAAAAAATATGGAAGGGGAACCCAAGTTGGGCCAATTAATCCAAATTGAAGTGGACAACAATGAGGGGCTTCAAGTTAAGCCTGTTAGGTATCCAATTAAGACATTGTTTAGACATATTTGGGCTAGTAATTTTCTTTGAATTGTTCGTAATTGAGTTTATATGTGTAGTATAATTTATTTAGTTTGCATTATAATATCTAAAATAGCAATCACTCGGCTTCTTGTTGTGGCAGACACCGACAAGAAGCATTTTTAGATTTAAACACTATGCTGCTATCTGGGGATGATAAGCACGAATAAGTAATAGACAAACCACCAGATAGATAAATCTGAAAAGACACACATGGGATAGGAGCATATTGCAGCAGCTTTACCATTTACACAACCCATCATCTCACACCTTAATTAATCTTCAAAGAAGAAGAACTGGGATACTGAAAGTCCACTAGTAAATATTGTGCCAATTAAAAACATCACCACAATTACCCCAGCTATAATACACTAACAATTTTCAAACTTCAATAATAATTAGAACTAACCTTTCTCCATGGGCCTGATTTTGAGGAAGGTTGAGTTTGGTTGTCAACCTACACATCAATAGTAAATTAAGCAGCAAGGGGTTAGTACAGACAGATAAAAACCACATCTATACCTATGAAAATAAACATGTATAAATATACCTCTTCAAACTTCTCAAAATTTTGAGTATCTAATTCATCGTTAACCTCAGGAATAAAAGCAGCTTTCATTTGGTACAACTTGTCCCATTCAATACCTTTGAACCATGGATGAGCCTGGAAATAACAAACCAGCCAATTATATCAACTGTAACCAACAGTAAACTATAGAATTCTGAAAATAATACACCACGCCACCTTTATTTCATCAGCCCCTTTCGTTCCAAGCCTTTGCTCAACATTACACAGGAGTCTACTAATAAGATCCTTGGCCTCTGCTGAAAGTTTAACTTCTTCAGGAAATTTCAAATAATTTCTCCAATTTACTATCTGCAAATTTGAAGGTATCAGATACAACATGATCATAATTGATGAAAGTAAAAGAAAAGAGAGTAAAAGGAAGACATACAAGGAATCATGATGCTCATGTCACAAATTATTAATAACTAAGACACGCTGTCTCTTATTACTTAAAAACATCAACACCAGTCAACAGATGAATGGTCCAAAATATAGTGAGCATCCTCTACTATAAGACAGGGAAGAAAAGGGTAGATGGGGTAATAAGAACAGAAAGATGCAATTATCAGCATTAAGATACTGGGCAAACACCACTTTTTTTTCACACAATGCTAAAAATTTTAAGCCTTTCAGAACTATCTGCGGGCAAAATATCAATGATAAGGTCGTAAAAAGTACTGGTAAGTGGTACTTATCATTTAGCAATATAGGCTTTCCCTAGGCACAGTGATCTACCAAAATTCAATGAAGTCAATGTGCTACACATCTCAAAGCTGAAAGAATATTCATCCTAACTCAACAACAGTTGATCCTAATTCAAGGATATTCAGCCTTGTTCAACAGCAGCTGATCTAAACATTACCTTTCTACAAGTCAACATTGGTTCATCTGAATAAAAGGGCGGGTACCCCACTAGCATTTCATACATTATTGCTCCCAGGGACCACCTACAAGCATTACACAACCTCATCAGAACATATTGAAATAATATGAAGTCTAGAGAAACCAAGGGAACTTCAAGGTATTTTTTAAAAGGAAAAGTAGATAATACCAATCACATTCCATGCCATATCCTTTCTTCAGAAGAACTTCGGGGGCAATATAATCAGGTGTTCCAACTGTAGAATAGGCCTGCAGTAATGAAAAGAAAAGAAAAGCTTCAAATGCCATAGCTTGTCAAAACACAAGTGAGAGAAGGAGGTCCCCAAATGTATATACAAAATGAAAAATACCTGTTAAGAAAAATACATCTTAAACTCAACTATATATAATATACAGGGTCAGTTAACAGGATAAGAACAAAATCGAAATCATAACCTGAAACTTAACAAGGCATAACGCTGTAATGGCTGCTTATGTATATTGAGTGACTTACAAGCATTCGCCTATTTTTCTGCCAATGCTGGAGTTGCTCCTGTTGGCTTCTTTTAGGAGCCAAAGGGCGTCCGTCGCTCTGAAGGGCTCCACTTCTGTTGCTTCCAATAGAGAAGTCCTTCTCCTGAAGATTACTGCAATCTAGTGGTTTACATAATCCAAAGTCTGATAATTTCATGTGACCATTTCTATCTAGCAACAAGTTGTCAGGCTTGATATCTCTGGAATGCACGTAAAAAATAGAATATTATACCTTTTCTATGTGTAAGAAAACAAGACCACTGTAAAATTAATATAGTAAGATTTTAATGGTGTAAAATTAGATTTTGCAGCTTGAGCCTACCGATGAATGTAATTATGTTTATGAATTGACTCTATAGCTAGGACAGTCTCCCCAACATAGAACCTGGCCTCATCTTCTGTCAGTATATCCTTCCGCATGAGCAAAGTCATCATATCACCACCAGGCAGATACTCCATTATGAGATATAAGAACTCTTCATCTTGAAAGGAACAATAAAGCTTTACAATGCAATTGCTGTCGACTTCTGCAAGTAGATTCCTCTCAGCTTTTACATGTTCAACCTAAATAGGGTTAAAAAGTAACCAATGAGTCTAACAAGAGAATATTCATTTTAACAATGAGAGCAAGTCCTGATGATTCTGTTACCTGGCCTCTGCGAAGCATCTCTGATTTCTTAAGTTTCTTCATAGCATATACATGACCAGTTGCCTTCTCTCGGCATACTCTGACCTATAAAGAAAAATATTGCAGTCACAAATTATCTGGCAAATCTTTTGTGACATGTGAAAAATCAGAAACATCCTTTTTTTTTTAACTTTAATGAATAAAGGTAGATTATACCTCTCCAAATGCACCCTTCCCAATCATAGTCAAGGGCTCAAAATCATCAGCCCCCATTTTATGCCTCTTAAGGCGCATGTATTCCCTCTCCTTTTTCTCAAAATACTTAAGCAAATTGTTCTGCTCTTCCTCAGAGACTTCAGCATCTGCCAACTTTTTTTCTAGCATATTACGCCTGCAAGAATAATGTGTTTAGCCTTATTAAGAACTTACAACAATTACGATCTGCAAAAATTGTGTGCACATAATCTACTACAGCCCATCAGAGATAATTTAGGACAATATGTCAAGAACACAAATAAAGCAATTCTGTCATGATAAGTGATCCATCTTTCAGTTAGAGAAAAGTTTTACAGAACAATATATCAAGAATCACACATCATACAAGATTGTATACCAATGTCAAAGAATATTGATTAGCTCCTTATTTGGCTAGTACAATGACAAGCAAGGAGACTAAAGAAATCCCTCATTTATATTTCCCGGGAGATGCCTATATCTAAGTTAAAAGTTAAAACAACTACTTTACATGGTAGAGAATTAGTCATCAGGAACTTCAGATTATACAATCACAATGATCCAAAATATAAGATAGAAGTAAACATACCGGTCCTTTCTCTCCTGCAAGTCCTTCATTTGTTTCTTATAATGGTTTTCTATATACTGCTTTGCAGCTTCAACCTTCTGTTTGGTCACATTTGAAGGTGCTACTTCACTGGTTGGGGGTTTTGGCCCTTCTCTTGCAATGCCCGTAGTCTCCTTGCTTTTTGAAGACCGTGTTTTGTCTTTTGTCTTTAGTTTATTAAACCAGCACCTATCCATTTTGGAAATCTCTTAAGCCTGCTTGTTATGCACTAAAAATATTAGAAGTTTTTTCAACCAAGGGCAACATTTTGCCATTAAAGAAAATCAAGAATGTTCAACATATATGAATCCAAGGCAGGATAACTCTTACTTCTGCCTAAACCTGACAATATTGCTAACGAATAAACAAACTTAAACTGCCAACTATTTTTTCGCTGATCGGAAGCAAAAATAAACCATTGAGCGAAAAAATACCCTGGAATCACTAAATCAGAAGAAACAAGTGACTGTATCAAATGCAAATAGAGAAGAAAAAATTCAAGTGCTCGTTTCATTCATCCGTATTTGTTAGAATACAAATACAACAAAGGGCAGAAGAGTTATTACAACAATCCAATGTCAACTGGAACAAATTGTCAGAGAAAGTGAGGAAATGCAGTACAATGAATATAATTAAACCTAAACATTGCAAAGTGGGACAATCAGCCACAGTTCACAAAATGATAACCATTAGCTAAGATACGCATTTAACAACAAATTAGACTTCAAAACCTTGATCAAATTTGCCATGCTTGAAGGCTACCAGAAACAAATTAATCATACACTGTCCAGTTCAAAACACTTAAACTGGACAATTGAAGCAGAGGTAAACTTTCAGATTACTCGAAAGCTCTGCAGCCCGATCTTCGGCCCAACCAGCGATCCCCACATATCCATCAAGCACACTCAATTGCACACAGTACAAGTCAAATCCCTTAAATGGGTAGACAAAAACAAGGTCAAATTACAATCTTGAACAGCCACAAAGACCGGTCACTATCACCAACGAAAAAAAATTGACTTTCACTTCACTTCTCATTGTACTAACCAACCAAACAAACATACACAAACCCAAAAGGCAAGAATTAAAATTGAAGATACCCATCATCGAAATCGAAATGAATTAAGCAACACTTGAAGAAGCAAAACAACATGTAATTCGGACTGAAAAAGCAAAAGAGTGTTAGAGTGAAAAACCTGAAATTGAGGAGAATCAGGAGGTTGTGGCATGTGGGAGCGAAAGAAGTGAGTCAGATAGAGCGAAAGAAAGAGTAGAAAGAGGAGTGAAAGAGCCGAGATTATCGGTGTGAAGAAAGAAGGTGGAGGGAGAAAGAGAGAGAAAGAAATAGGACCACTTTGCGACCATCATTTCCATGCCCCATTCATTCCCTCGTTTACTCCTTTTCTTTTGTTTTTTCTTTTATATATTTTTTATGTTAAAAGTTGGGAACCTCTTTATTTTCTACCATCCAAATTTGATAGTTCTATATAAGTCTCTTAGAGTGTTATAATATTTTATTTTATACTATACATAGCGAAAGGGGTTAAATTTTAATTAATTTTTTAATGTGTATCACTTCACATATTTCCATAAGGAATAATTTAAATCTGATATTTTTTGTAACTTTTTCTTCCAATGTTTAAACAGTTGTAGTTAATTCATTCAAAAGAGATTTTGGAGTAGGTGTCCCGTAGTTTCTCAACACTCAAAGTTTTAATTTCTTTATCCCAAAATGGATAATTCTTGTATTATGGATTATGATGTGAGCAATTCTAGTATTCTTCTTCATCAGCATAAAGAGACAACCTTTATATTTTAGGTTGATGATTATGTAGTGTGGCAAAACAACATCAAATGACACTAGGAATTCTCCAAACCCTAGCATTGTTTCTCTTTTGTTCAGACATAATTTTCTTTAATCCTTCCTTCTTGTAATGTTTCCACTGACTGAAAAGAAGTCTAGAAAAGGTGTTGGGTCCCTTAATTCAAAGTGGGTAATGGAAGATTATTAATATGCTATTATAATAATAATAATGGGAATTGATATAAAAAGAAAATATGTAGGACAATTATATCACCTTTATTATTATAGATTTTAATGAGAAGAGTTGGAAACCACTTCATTTATCTCCTTTTTCATCTCTCACTGTTATTTGTTATCAAACTAAGGTGCTTTTTTCTTTTATTATCATCACAAATCTACTTAATAATGTTAACAGCAGAGTTCTCAATTCTTAAGAATTATATTTTCACCTTTTAATTCATATGAAAGTTATTTACTTTACAATCTCAATTATCAGAAATTATTGTTGGTGGCGGATACCAAATATTTTGGGATCCTTTCCACTTCTCATATCTGATTCAGTGATTATTAGTCTAATCTCAAACATTAATATTTCAACCACAGTTAATGCTGCATAATAAAAAGAGACGTGATATTAAAAAAACTTTAATTTCAATTATTCCGTACAAAGATTTGAAACATTACATTGTAAAAACGGGATCTAAGTTCTTTAAATGCGATAATTCTGACCCTCTGATTTCTTGTCACTTTTAAAAGACATTAACTTTAGTTTCCTCTTATTTTCGATCTTTTAAAATTATCCAATATTGCAATCTCAATCTGCTTATAATTTGGAACCATAAAAGGAACAAAATGTTTGTTTAATGAAATCAACATCATACAATGAATATTATTAGTAGTTTTATCTATATTAGCCATTTATTTTTTCTTTTGCTTTCTTTACCATTTTATGTACAATAAATACAGAGAAAAATAAAACTTAAGAGTTAAGATTTCATCTATTTGATTCCATAATGTGTACCCTCTTCCCTTTTCTATACATACATGAGTCATTTTTTCTTGACCCAAAAAGTAGTCTTTACAATATTAAGTTAAACTTATTTATAAATTGCATTTCTTAATTTCGCCATGTTATTAAATATTATATTAATTACTTTATAAAAAAAACTGCACAGTATAGCAGAAATGTAACAAAGTCCATATAATAAATCTATCACGTGGTTTTATAATTAACATGAATGAATAATTTCATATTAAAGTTGGATGCAAATATTATCGTATAAAAACTTCAATATCTAACTATTTTAATATTGATTCAAAAGTTCAATACAAAAAAGGCATTTATTTAGAACTTACAGAAAGAGAATAGAACAAAAAGATACATTCCGATCCAACCCATATCATATGTACTAAATAAACAAAAATAGCATTAAGAAGTTCAATATTAATTATAAATAAAGTTAATTTATAATATCTATAAATGGATTCAAATATTATATAATTTCATGAAGTTAAATAATTCTTAACATCAGCTTCTTATTATTTTATAGCCATTTAGAACACATTAAATATTATTTATCATTTGTTTGTTGAATAGATAATTTCATTCCTTATTTGATTTTTACGCACAAGAGATATGTATGTCTTGATTCATTAAAAATAAGATCAGTTTACATTACATTATATAAATAAATACAAATTTTATTTCAAACGAGTTTTATAAAATTAAATTAAATTTTAAATCTACCCCTTGACGACATTAAAGTCCAAAAATAAAAGAAATTCTGAGCAGACAAGAAATGTGTATATATTAAATCATATAACTTATATAAGTGACTACTATGTCATGATTGTTATATAGCTTACACTTACATAACCCCCAAATGCAGGCAAAATTTTGAATAGCCTATAAAAGCTTCGTGCCTATGTATGTCTTAATCACATGAATAATCATCCGCCCAAAAATTAGAATGAAAAGAGGGAAATGAAATGAAATGAAATGAAAGGAAAAGAACATGTAATGCTACAAAATGAAGTTGTTTACTGCTCCACTTCACTACTTGGGAAGTGCTTTGATCCCTTGCAGCAGCAGATAATAATATGTAAGAAGATGAAAATGCAATGGTTGTCCTATTTATTCTGCGTCCCTAAAGCTTTCACTAGTCAGCCACAGTTTCTTCTGGATGATAAAAACAACTTCATCACCATCCTGAACAGAGTCAGAACTGGAATCAATTGCTTCCCAGTGCAAAGCACTTAGGTACTTCTTTACAAAATCAATCACTGTCTGTTTATCCCGGATGATCACGAAACCAGTGGGCCGAAGAACACGATCCATCTCAAGCAATAGATCCTCAAGACTGCAACCTCTCTTTTCTATGTCAGACAAGATATTCCATGCATGAAGTAAATCATAGGTTCTGGGGTATGTTGAGAATGCTTCACACCTGTTTAAGATCAACACATCAAAACAAAATGAATACGCAGAAATTTGTCAAAGAAACAATAAATATGCAGTAGCTTCAATACCAGTCATGAGTAGATCCTATGAGACCTCTGTCATATATGAGCTTAAGTGTATTGACTCCAACATTGGGCACAACATTCATAACCCAAACATTCTTGTCTATAAGAGCTGCCGCAAATGAACCCATGTATGCTTTCATATCCATAATGTTCCTCAAAGTGTTTGATGCAATTTTCGGACTCAACAGATCCCAGTACTTAGCAACTCTCCTTTGCCATAGTTCCTGCAGATGACCAGATTTAAGTCAACAATTGATTTAAGCCAACAATATGATCCTTAAAAAGAAGATCAAATGTAGTTCTGAGTTCTGATTACCGTATCCTTTTCGAACATTTCATTTGAATAGCCAAAGTCACTTAGTCTAGGAGGAGGTGTAGTCAATCTTGCAGGCCATGCAGCTAAACCACTGCCCTCGGCTCTGTTGTCATCTGATAAAATAAACAAATGTTTAGTTGTCAAGTTTCATATACACAGATCTTCAAAATGTTCTCTTTAATCATTAAACAAAACAAAATAAGAAAATCAATGCTTGATATACTTGAAAGGAAATCACTAGAATCCGTGACACAGAGAAAAGACTACTCACGGTCACTGTAAGGTGTTATGCATGCTTTCATATTTACTCCCCAAACTGCATCCGGGTCATCCTCAGGGTGGCAAAGAGGAGGGTGAGCACCAGTTTTTCTTTCCATATAGCAGTCGTTAGTCCCATGTTTTTGCCAGACAACAGTTTGGTTCCTTTTTGCTGCTATTTTCCAACACATACTCTCCACAAGCTCACTCATTTCTTTCCATATCTTGAGATTCTCTTCATCCTGAGCATATGCCTCTGGAGATGAGTATGCAAAATAACCTCCTGGTCGCAGCAATCGGTCTAGTTCAAGAAGTAGAATTCCACCTCTTTGAAGCCAATCAATTCGACAGCGAGAACAATGAACAAGCTCAAAAGACCGGCTGGGGTAAGGGAGTCTTTTAGTTCCAAGGATACCAAGATATGCAGGAATTCCTCTTTCTAGGGCAAATTGAATTTGATTCTGATGCACATCATTTGGTGCCAAGGACATTGCAATGATATCGGATGATAGAAGATATGCTCCAAAACTTGCAACACCGCAGCCAACATCAAGCACTGTCCGCAATCTTCCTTCATTGTTTAGATTATTGTTTGAAAAGTTCAGCATCTGGCAAAGTAAACTGGAATTTTCAGATAATGATTTATGCGTGAAATGCAAGCAAAGTTAGATAAACATAATTTACCAGACAACTAGCACTGTTAAGCCTGGTACTTGTAAGCATAATAACTGATTTTTTACAGACAGAACCATTAAAGTCGGATGCAGACTTACATTTGCAATTGATGCAATGTATTTATCAGCTCCATAGTGGAAATGAGTTCCACCTCCAGGGAACATTATTTTGTCACCTTTTTCAACCATCCAATTCTGGTCAGACTTCTCATGTGCAAGGTGAGTGTGTGGGATATTTGCTTTCCACACCTCATCTCTGCTCTGTGGCCACTTAATAGGGACCTGCAACATTATAGAAACAACAAATGTTGGAGTGGAACAATACATGTCTATCAGAGGATATGTTAGAGATAACATCTATTAAAACAAATCTTCACCTTGTATCCTGATGGAGGAGGGATTAAGCAATTGTAACGCCTTTCTGCAGGTGGACAATGTCTCTCATAGTGCTCCATTACAGACAGGTCCAACTTCATCCTCATTTGATAGATAAGATGTCTATCTAAGCATGGAATCAACTCCGAATGACGATCATCACAAACCTTCAAAAGCATAAACATGTAAACACCGTGAGATTTCTGATGAGCCAGAAGTATATTTAATTGATGTGCATGAACTCGATTGTGTCCACTTATTTATCTATGAAACTATTACTTTCATTTTCATTACGTAAACAAGAACCTTGTTGCTTGATTGGGATGTTATTGTGAATGTGGACAGGAAACTAGTTTTCTTCAGGTTTTACTTTTCCATTTATGATACATTTTAAGCATCTTAAGCAACATGTTATCAAAACTTATCCAACTCTCATACTTGAACTTCCGAGTTTAGCAACCGAAATTCAAATAAATAAGAGAGTTCATAATACTAACACCACTGATTAAACCATATAGCAATAGCAAAAACAAAACATTAGAGATGTTACATGAAGCATGAATGATAGCAATAGCAATAAATGGATGTTGCATGAAGCCATTGAGAATGAATGCATGTGCCCTATGTCTAAGCTTACAAATCAACATACAGGGAAACTCTTTAAGACAATATTGGTTGCCGAAGATTCATCTTGATTGCCATCATTATCATCCTCTGCACCTAAATATGATGAGCCAAGTCTTTTCAAAGATCTGCCATATTCAAGAGCAGATGATCCACTATTCTGAGAACCAAAGATGGATCCGCCATACACATACAGAAAACCCAGAAAAATTGCCACAACGATGAGGAAAGCAAGTGAATGCTTTTGTTGCAATCCATCAGATCTCCCCCTCGGCATTTATTAGTTGAAAGTATAAATCCAAACTGCAAATTTCACTGTTCAGTTACGGTCTAAAAGAATCTCAATTCGCCAGACATTCAATGTCAAATTACCGACTTGAATCTTAGTTTCTCAAATTATAAACAAGACAAACAGTTTCCTCGCAGTACACTGACTAAATCATTGACCTGCAAACAAGAGAAGAGCAATTAGCAAAGGAGAAATAGGAAAATCTATTGATTGTTAAGATATTGCCAAACTTAGTTTATTGTCAAACATGTACAATCCTAGAGTGTGTCTCAAGCAATTACAATATAGTCCAACAATAAGTTACCACTAAATTCACAAGATTCACTCCTACTTTTCAGCAATTGTTTTGGATAAAACGTACCAAGGAAGAGGATTATTAAAAAAAGAAAAATAAATAAATGAAATTGAAGAGAGCCGTTATGGTGGTTGCTATTGAAGTGACAGCAGACCATGAAAACAATGGATCCGAATCACCCCTTAAAAGAAACATGATATAAGGTGACAACTTACAAGTTAGAAGTAAACAAATCCTTTTGCACATATAAGATTCAGACTTAGATGGATTTGGATCGAGCAATATGAACTAGCTCAATGACAAACACTATCACACAATTAAACTGAACTTTCAGATCTAGCCCAATACAAAACAATCATCACTAGCACTAAAACGCATAATACTTATTAACAACACCAAATCACATAAGAGAGTCGAAGGTACATTCAGTAGGCCACAACTATGACCACCGGCAGTAAAACGTTCCAGATCCATCATAACCGCCACACTCAGACAAAACAAACTTAACAGAAGTAGCATTACATAAAGAAAAGCTTACTGGGTTCTGAACAAAATCCAATTGGGTGCAAGAAAGTGAAATCAAAATCCTAACTTCGTCCCCGAAAAATAATTCTTTAAGAGGATAAGTAGAAATAAGTAAGAAGAAAAGGAAGAGGGAGATGAGATCTGGATGAATGTCTGAAGTTTGTTATGTGCGTGTGTGACAGTGGAGCAGTTCAATGATCATCTTAAGAAGGTGAGTTAATTTTGGTGCTGGAACCTGAAAGAGTTGGAAAGAGTTGCAGACAGCAAATTGACCGTGATTGAGGTGGCAAGACTTTTGTGGTATACTATATGATGTGGGTTGGATAGATTACCACTGAGATTCCATTTGGACCAACAAAGTGGGTTTGCACTTAACATGTAACAATCATGTCACGCCATGCCACACGGTACTACAGCCTTTTTACAACTCTTCTGTCGGTCGGTGTTTTTCTATTCTATGCAATAATTTCAAAATAAAGGTCAAATTAAAATGGTTCTTTGAAAAAAAGGAGAAAAAAAAAACACCTTATCTGCTGCTTCACGCATGAGAGGTTGAAAGAACGGTTTCTGCGAATGAAGTTAAATGAAAGTGAATTTGGGATAGTATTGGTTGAAATTTGAAGCGTGAGACTGTTTGTTAAATCTCTTCCTCGGCGTATTATACAGAAGATATGTTCTACCCAAATTTAGTAATGTTTGTGGACAAATTGTACTTCACTTTCCGTTAATATTTTTTTTTGGTTAAATATGTTTTTGTTCCTCAAGAGCGAAATTTGGATTTAGTTTCTCATCAAAACTTTTGATCAATTTAGTCCTTCATCTTCCAAAATGCGTGAATTTAGTCCTTTTAACCAAATTTTGTTAAATTTATCTGACATTTCAAGCGCATTTCATGATAGTATTTAAATTATTTATACTCTTTAACACATTTTTGCTTCAATGTTAACTTAAATACTATCATGAAATGCGCTCGAAACGTTAGATAAACTTAACAAAATTTGGTTAAAAGGACTAAATTCACGCATTTTGAAATATCAAGGACTAAATTGGTCAAAAGTTTTGATGAAGGACTAATTCCAAATTTCGCTGAAACTTGAGGGACCAAAAACATATTTAACCTTTTTTTTGTTTTAATTCTAATTTTTAGATTTTAAAAATTCGTAGTTTTGATACGTTTTATTTTTTGAATTCGATTAAACGCTAAAAAATATATACTAATTCAAAGTACCTTTAAGAAATAACTGGTTAATTTAAATAAAAAAGAAAAAGAAAATACTATATCTAAAATAAAATATTATAAATTTTCTAAAATCTAAAAACTGGGACCTCAGAATAAATAAAGAAATCAAAATTTGGAATAAAACTAAATAATAAATTAATTTAATAATGAGAATCATGATTTGGCTATTGTTGGATGGATGTATTTGTGTTCCTCTAAAAAAATCACATCCATTTTTACCTGTAGGGATATAGGAAAATTTCTTATACAAACACTAAATAATAATTTGTCCAATAACTTCATATAAAGATTCTGATTCATTTTCAAATAAACTTTAAAAAGATAAGTTCTATTAGCTAGTATCTCAAAACTACGGGTTCAGATATTAATAAATCCAAAAATATCAAAACCCGCATTAAAAACGTATTGGAAAATAATAATAAATGGAATATTTAAGGATTTCACTATTCATTGAATTTTAGTTTCTATGGGATTTCTTTAGTTAATTACCATAACTTGCTGTATAAGAAATGTTCGGTAAAATATACTGTTAAATATAAAATAATATAAAAAATATAAATATATAAGTTTTATTTGTAAATAAAATTTATATATTTTTTTTAAAAAAATTATTATGTAATTATAATTTCATATTTTTTAATAATTAGACTTTAATTAAAATTTGTAGTATTTTAGATTATTTTCTACAATTTGTGTGTGTGTATATATATATATATATATATATATATATATATATATATATATATATATATATATATATCAATAAGTTGATGTAATAAGTATAAATAAAATTTAATTTGTGTGTATTTTATTAAATTAAAAAAAATTATTTCTCAATTTAAACAATATTTACATTGATTTTTTTTTCTTTTACAATTTTCGTTGTATGTAATTTTCAAATAACCTAAAATAATAATAAATATTAGTTATTTCAAATTATTATAGTGAATTCTTTTAAATTTGAAATACAAAGAAGATTAAAAGTAGTTCAATAAATATTAAGAGTAGTGCTATTTTAATTATCTTTATAAAATTAAAATATATAAAAAAAAAGTCAAACAAATGTATCAAAATATAAGAGATAATAATGAAAAGAAAATTAAATAAATTATAAGTTACAAGTTATAAACCAGATAAAGAGTAGTATGTTAGGTAAAATAAGATGTTTGGTAAAGTTCGTTATTTGCTTATTTTGTTAGCTTATAATCTATTTTTGATTAATACAAGATTATTTGGTAAGCACATCAAAGTAGTTTATTTTAGAAGCTTCTAACTTAGAGCATCTTCATTGCATGGCACATACATTCAATCTTATAGGATTTTTCCATTGAAATATATTGGCATAGTGTTAAATAAGATCATTTCATAGTTTTAAACAAGACAATGAGAAACAGGAATAAAAGATTAATTTTTATTTTAAAAATACATATCCTTTTGGAAAAAGTTATTTTAAGGTAAGGAAAGCCGGTAAAAAGATTAAAATACTATTGTTTCTAATTTATGGTGATGATGATAAGGTTGTGATATTAAAATTTATTTGTAAGGTAATTTTTATTAGTAAATCAAATTTATTATATACACGAGGAGAGTGTGATAAATATGAGGAGAATTGAACTTGTTTGTAGAGTATATATGCATGTCTAATTAAATTGTTTGATAGAAATGATATTGGGTAAAAATATCAAATTGAGTATAGTATATCAAATTGATCAATTGCCACTATCTGAGTATATTTTTAACTAATTTAGACTTATTTTAATACAAAAAAAGGTAAAATAATTCATACAAACCCAATGGACAAATATGATACACAAAACAAATTTTGAAATTTTGTAGTCTTGCTAGGTGGAACCTAAGAAGCGTTGGGTGCGAGTGGAACTTTATTCTTCCAATGAATGTAGCTCTATTTGTTCGTTGGGTGAGCTCTCAGATCGTTGGGTGGGCTTGTTAGGCAAGCTTAACGATTTTGGCTTATAGTGTCGTGGTTGTTGAGCGAAAAGGAAGAGCCACTAGGAGTTAAAGAGGACTAAAATTCTAATAAGCTCTAAGGGTCTTGGCATTGGGCACACATGGGCTGCTAAGCACGAGCTTTGTGCCACTGGAAACGATATGAAACATAAGTTCCAAGGAGCTTCAGCTTTATTTCGCTGGTTGAGTTGAGTGGCTCATTGAACGAGCTAAGCTATAGAGGTTGTTCGTTGGGCGAGCAAGTAAACTAGTTGGGAGAGTATAGGGATGAAAAAAAATTAATATGTTCGTTGGGCACCATTTTTATAAGAATTAATTTTTAAATTACTCTATATGTATGTAAGTTTTAAGTAATTTAATATGTAAGTTTTAAGTAATTTAATTTGAACTTATGTTTTAACTTTTATTTAGTTGTCCATTGATTTTTATTTGGATGTATTTTTAATTATTTGTTTTTTTTTGAAAATTTATTTGGATCTCATTTAAAATATTCACGAATACTCGCGAATTGAAAAAAATTAATGGGTTTTTTCATGTGGGTATCCAACAAGTAAATGTCAATTTTTTTTTATGTATGTTGAGTTGCGGTAGGAACTATCCGTACTCGACTCATTGTCCTAAACGAGTAAAATCTTTAGTTAGGTGAGCATGGCTTTTGACTGAGCCAAATAGTGTTTCAACAACTTTAAAAATATGTTTTCTTAATACTTTTAAATACATATGTACATTTGAATACTTGTTTGAGAAAAATATTTTGTTTCAAATGTTAAAATGACTATATCATTCACCATTTTGCGAATAATATTCAAAAACTTTATTTTTGTCACTAACACTCACAAAAGTCACATTATCACAAACTCAATAATAATAAATAAATAAAAGAGTCCTGCTAACTAGTGCCCTTAGGACATTGGTTAATTATAAATATGTATTGAATTTTACGAAAGTTCAGAGTTAATTGTGATATTAAATGAAATTTGACTTAATAATTATTAATGTAGTTTTATTTTTTTTTTAAAGACAAAAATGTCCGTAAGTGTTGTATAATTGTGTTAATATTTTATTTAATGTTCACTAATAAAAATTAGAAAAATAATTAAATTTTAGTGTTACTAAAAATTAAAATATGATTAAATATAAAAATCAACAAAATATAGTATTAAACATTCTAAAATTTTACAAAAAAAAAAAAATAAAGTATAAATTTGAGACTTCATTGATGTTGTGTTTGGCTTGGAGTGTGAATTTGAGGGAGTTGATTTGCGTTGATTTGTAGGCATAAATGAAGTTGTTTGGATTAAGGGGAAGATGGTATGATTTGAGTGAATATGAGTGAAAAGTTTATGAAAGTTTGTGTATGATGTGATTAATAAAATATAATAAATTATAATTTTTAATAGAGTAGATTGTATGATTACCATTTTACACTTTAATGTAAATAAATGATATTAAAATAAAATTAAAATTTTTATTTAAAATTAGAAAAATAAAATTTAATGATATCATTAATAACTTAAAATAAATTATTATTATTATCAATGATAACTTAAAATAATTTATAATATAGACTATTTAACTTTATCTTCACATTTATTTAAATTTATTTTATTTATGTAAGTAATTCATTTACAAAAATATTTATTTGAATAATAATATTAATTATTATTATATTATATAATACTAATTATTATAATAATTAAAATTATATATATATATATATATTATAATACTAATTATTATATACATGTAACATGTAGGAACCTATGCAGGATATGTAGTCAGGAATCTTTCCTGCATACGTTCACGAGAAAAAAGAAACTAATCAATATAATAAACATAAGTAAATTAAATTGTTAAAAGAGAGTGACAATAAAGTAATTTTAATATGATATCTGGTTTTCTCTGCACATCTCTTCATTTTAGAGAGTGCCAAATTTTACAACTCACATGCAAATTCACACTCATAAATCAGCATAAACAAGCAGATCCAAACGCATTCTCAAGTCACTTTCCATTCGCATGAACAATACTCATGCGGATCCAAACACAGCATGAGTTTCCAAAATACTTATTTTGTATTAGAGAGTTATTGTTTACAATTTTAAAAGGTATTTTTGTATTTTAAAATTTGTTATATGCATTTTTATTATTTTAATTCATGGAGTTAATTATTTCAGCTTTCAGTATAAAAATGATGAAATTAATTATTCCTTAACCAGTACCTTAGGGCATTGGTTAACATTTTTCTAAATAAAATCATTTGTTGGCATAAAATTTAATGGGATCATGTGTCATAAATTGTAACAAAATGATTCAATCAATTCAATTCAAAGCGACATAATGATGATATCAGTTAAAAAGAAATAACGCATAGGTTACTTATTTGAAACTGTCTCACTTAAATGTTATTTATGTCAATGTGATTATATTTAATTACTTAAAATGATAATAACAAGTAACTTATAAGTTGGTAATCTTGGATGGCATAAACATGCTATAAATTAAATTTTACATTTGTCAACATCTTAAACATTTATCTATTGATTTTTTTGTGTTGTCCTCTATTTTGGGAATTAAAAATGCACATATGTTGGTACTTTATTTTTTTTAATATAGTTTAAAACATCAAAATCGTTGTTTACTCGTGTATTTTGAAGCCATAACAGATAAACATCACTTAAAAATCCATTAGAAAATCCAAATTTGCAATTCGATTGGATCTTCTCACGAGTCTCAAAATCATAAGGCACAAGTTAAATTTTGGTTTTACAATATTCATTACTAATAATTCATAAATATTTTTTAGGAGGCAAAATAATACATTCAAAATTTATATATTTAATTATTGTCACTAATACAATAAAAATTAATACAATGATAACTATAAAATAAACACACATATTTAAAAGATTGTCCTTTGTTCTTGAACTCATCAATAATTTGGTCAGACGTAAATTTTTATTTGTTTTTTTGTCAATGTAAATAATCATGTTGTCGGCAAAAAATTCATCTTTTATCTTATTTCACAATTTTGTTTTAATAATCTTTATTGCAAAAGATGATCTTTCTATTGTAGCGGTAGAGATAAGAAGAGTTCAAATAAGACAAATCAAACTATAGAATGCCCTTGACTAAAAGAAAAATCAATGCTAAATATCACAGAATACAATATTTTTTCTTCTATATTCATAAAATAAAAAATGAATATACAAGAGACTCACAAAATAAATTATTAAATTAATATTTTACTATCAAGTAAGACAAAAATAAAATTACCTTTTTTTTTCTTTGAGAATGAAAAAGAACAAGTAAAAAATCAAAGAAAAAACAATGAATCCTATTTCTCTTTAGAAACAAAAGAACCTTAGTGAGGATAAGAGATAAGATATGAGAATAATTTATAAGAAACTCAAAAAAAATGAAAAGAAAATCTTAATAATTTTTTTTATTATATTTAATTTTGTATGTTATTATTTATTAACATTAAATATTATATTTTATAAAAAGTTAAAAAAACTTAATTTAATTATTAATTAATTTCTAATATATTACTTACAAAATAAAAAAAATCAAAATTATTGGGGACCAGTCACTTGCAAGCTCCGCGCACATAAAAAAAATAAAAATATTGTTACCATGATTTGTTTAATAATATTAGTTCACATAATTTTTTTTTTCTGCACAAACAAATTTTAACTGCATTAGACTTCATATTTTTCACATTTACACACTTTACCAAAACATCTTATTCTTCTCTATTTTTGCATCATTATCTACTGCAATCCAACAAAATTCTTAAATTTTTTTAAAAAAATCTTTAATGTAATCTACCCAATTATCAATTTTTCTATTTTATTGTTCATTTTCAATTTTTATGTATGACACACAATTGAGAGAGTTCTACAATTATAACTCACAAATATTTTATGTGTTTAAAAAATTTGCTTAAGTACGCATCGCTTGAACAAATATCTAAGTGAAATTAACTAAAGTACCCAACTCACTTTAAATTATGATAATGACAAATGTTCGAATCCTACCTCTTCAAAATTATCAGGTAAATTACTTTTACAATGTGTACAATTTATTGAGACGAAAACGACGTAAAGAGGGACAATTTTTATTATCTTATTAGTATTTTTCGAAATAAAAGTTCATTCTCATTTTCTTATTTATATATTCAACCCATATTCAATATATATATAAACTTTTTGTCTCAAATTTCTTTTCATTCCGAACGGGTAATGAATATACCGATACATGTGTTCATATTCGTTTTTTTTTATTCCAATATTAATTAATTAATTTTTATTATAAAAAATATAATATTAACAAATATTTAATGTAAAAATAAAATATTTTTATTTTTTTAAAGTCAAATATTTAAAATAAATTATAATTATATAAATTTCAAATTAAAATATCGAATGATAGATAAAAATGAAAAAATTATATAAAATATTATATAATCATACATAAATAAAATTTCATTACAACTAAAACATCTATTAATTTTTCAACATTAATAAAACAAAGTTCATAAAGTTAAAAAATATTTTAAAACAATTATAAAAAGAAAATAAATATTCAAAATTTAAAAATATTTCAAATGTCTTTTTACTTATTTTTCTAAATTTTAATAAAATTATTTTCTTATATACTAATGAAGATTATAATACACCATTTGAACAAAATTATACAAAGAAAAACATATAAAACCAATAATAACTTGATTTTAGACATAGATATTTAAACTTTTTTACTTCAATATATTGATATATATTGGATGGTGCAAACAATATTTATAACAATGACATTAAATTATTATATTGGCATAAAAATATTAAATGTGTGTCCTAAAAATAATTTGATGCACCATTTTTAGTTAGAAGTAACTCAATTTATTGAGTTGTGAAACTTTAGTTCACTACAAGAAAATCATTTAATAACAACTAATCTTAGAGACAAAAAAAAAAATTAGTGACTAATTTATAAACTAAAAATTATTGGTATATAAAATAATCTCTATTATAAATAAAAAATGTAATCAAATTATGAATTAGACTTTAAATTGGTCTCTAACATTAGCTAACAAAGTTTTGGTTACCAAAGGAATTAATGTCTAAATTGATAGCCAAAATTTTGGTAACTAATATTAGGACCAACCTAGAATCTAATTTACAAACCAATTATATATTTTTTTATGTAATTGAGAGTTGTGTTGTGAGATAAATATTTCTTGATGTAAATTGCTGATATTGAGTTTGTGATGATAATTTTATGTGTAATACTATTTAATTTTTACTAGTTTACCATTTGTTTCTATAGTGTTGTGATTTTTATCCGAGATGATCATATGTTATATGTGAGTAGAAAATTATATAGGTGATATATAGAAGGGAACAACAATAAAATTGCAAAGCTTCATGAAACATTAGAATAGAATGTGTATAGTTTTATATTTTATAGTTATTCTTAGGAATGTAATGTTTATATTATCCTTTTGAAAAATTTATAAATATTTCTTAGGACTTTAATTGTAATATGTATATGTATATTTCAAGATGCTATATTATTATCTTACTTGGATTGGACGTGTTCCTTTATTAGAAGCATTACTGCAGTAAAGGCTTTTTATCCCAATTATTTTTCTCATTTTGTCTCGGGTCTGGAACCGAGGCATATTGGGGTGAGACAGAAAAGGCACCCCTTTTGGTCTCGGTTGTTACCCGAAGTCATAGAGTTCCATTTCTGCCTCGAGTCAAAATAGAACTGAAGCCAATCATCTTCGTCGGCGAAACGCAGCAGCCACCACCATCTTCTTCCACGCATTTGCACCATGCTCGAGCAACCCTAATTTTCATCATCTCTTTCCATCACCATGGCAGCTGCCACCCTTGTCAGAAGCAAACTTTCCGGCCACCACAATTCCGTCTTCTTCTCCGCAACGCACCACTGCACTGCAACAACTTCTGCAGCAGAAACACCGTGAGCCACCACCTGCAGCCAACACAAAACTTGCAGCCAACAGAAACACAAATCCACAACATGCGTGAAACACGAACGCACATCCAGATTTGGACCACCATCATCACGCCACCGTGAACGACGCACCAGATGCAGAGAGTATCGCCACCGCGAACGAAGGCAGCGCCACTACGAATGAAGGCAGCGAACCACCATTGCTGCAGAATCACCACCTTCGAACAGATCGGAGCAGCAGCAAATCCGCGCCACCAGAGCCACCATTGCTGCATCTGGAACGTCGACGACATCACCACCGCGCCTGGAACAGCCATGCCGGAGGGAGAAGAGAAAGAGTATTGTTGCTGAGAGGGGCGCGGGGAAGAAGAAGAGAAATGGGGCTCACAAATTTGGTACCCTAATTAAACCATATGGCCTTGGTTATTAATTGAACCGAGACATATAGCTCTATTTGGCACCGGTTTAGACCCATCCGAGGCCAAAGAGGTAACGACTAGTGGGTTTTTGGCTTCGGGTCTGTGTAACCAAAGCATATGAGCCTCCTTTGGCACCAGTTTTTGGCGAACCGAAGCATATGAGCCTCTTTTGCTTCGGGTTAAGCTGAACTGAGGCATAAAAGTTGGCTGAAATTGCAAAAAAGTCACCGCGCCATTATATGCTTCGGTTCCTGGACAACCGAGACATATAAGACGAAGTAAAAATGAATTTTTGCACTAGTGAAGGGTGACATACAAAGATTATTGGTTATATTTTTGAGAAAAATGTAGTCAATAATATTTATGTAGGCAAAAAAATTATATTATATATTTACATACAAATTTAAATATTTGGTAAATTTCCATAAATAATATAAAATTAACTTATGGATTTATATTGGTATGTAATAATCGGTAAATAAATCAATACATTTTTGTATTGATTACAATTGTATATCATATTCTTATGATGCTTTCTGATCTTCAAATAAATAAATAGATTGACCATAAACTTAGAGAAAATATATAGGAGAAAAGTTACTTTTAAAACAATAAAACTTTTTATAGAATAAAACTCGACTAATTAAATTTTTATTTATAGTTCGAACTTTTTAATAATATAATAATCGAGTGGCCATTTAAAATACTACTCTTATGTATTTTTTTGATCTTAGAGTTACATTAATTAAATTTAATAATACATGTAATTTTTATAAGAAGTAATTTTACCTTGACTCATTCCTAAAAAATTTGATCACTTATTGTAAAATAAATTATTTATTATATCAATATTTTTTTATTATCGGCCCTATGTATTTAATGTATAAATAAAAATTAATATAATAAATATTGAAATTTATTTTTTATCAACATTTACTTTTAATTTAATATATATTTGCACGAAAAGCCTTGATAATTATATAAGAAGAAAAATATGAAAAATTAGCATATGCATGAGTCAAAAATTAGATTTTGAAGATGTTATTTAGGGATGACAATGCGGGCCGGCCCGACCCACATAAGGCTCGCACATCGCAGGCTAGCCTACTCCACACATCACTTGGCCCGTGGGCCGCGGACTAACCCGTTTTTTTAAATTTTTTTAAATTTTTATGATAAAACTTTCAATGTTTAAAAATTGATAAACTTTAAGAAGTTCATAAAATTAAGTGAAGAGTTTGGGAAGTTGGATGATAAATTGATAATTCAACATTTTCATCATATTCATATTCATACTATGACATACACAATGCATTTTAAATTTTAACACATTAAAAAATACATAATACTTGTATTTTCCAATTATACAAAAATTTGGAACGTTAATGCAAGAGTCCATAAAAAAGTAACTAATATACACAAGTGTAAGTTTTTTTTATGCGGGCTGGCCCACACGAGTCGTAGGCTTATATATGCGGGCCAGTGAGTTCACTACACTGACCTGTCTCGCATTTTTTTCGCGGACCAGTATGACGGGCCAAGCCTATATTGTCATCCTAATGTTATTGTTACATATAAGCTGATCTTAGGTTAGATTTAGTTTATGAAGAAGTTAATAATTTCATCTTTTCTATTATTTTTATTTCTCTCTCAAAAATATTTTTGAGAAGTTTCTTCCAACATGCTCTTACATATTTTTTTTTCTAATTAATAAATGTAATAACTATACTTACAATGCATTAATTCGATTATTATTAATGCAGTAATAAATTTTAAATATATTAATTTATGCATTTAATGTGCGCAAGCAATCTCTTTTATAAAAAGAAAAAAGATGAATGTAAGTGTATCAATTGTTCATCTTTTTTGTTTCCTAAGAATTGTTGTGTTAAGCCATTCCCATGAATACCCAAAACATTCATAATAATATCGGTCATAGCCTATTTGCTTCCAACCCTGGAGAAGAAGATCCTAACCAAAACAACAATAATGGTTTTAGATGTTTATTTTGCAACCTTGTCTTTCTTACCTTTCATGCACTCATAACTCATATTCAGTCTCATTTTTCTCTTGAAGACCCTGCTGTAAGAGCTGTATATGCACCAATTCTGGTGAACCCTCGCAGAGAAATGATTCCGAACCTTTTACAACCAATTTTTTCTAGATTGATGGTGATGCAGGAAACAAATGTCTTTGTCAACAATAGGGTTTTTCAGGCACCACTTGAGCCACCAATGGTGATGCAGGAAGCTCAAATTTCTGTTAACAATAGGTTTTTTCACGCACAACCAGAACAACCTAGGGTGATGATGCCTCCATCTAGAGCAACCAATGCTGCTTCTCGATCACTCCAAGGTTCACCATATGCACAACCAGAACAACCTGCAAATACTGATGTTGTTGAAGTAGCACAAATACTTATGGAAGCAATGCATAGTAAGGAGCCTGAGGTTTCTCCGAATGATGGAATTCAACCATACATCAATCAACTGGATACACCTATCGATGCTGAGGATTTCAATCAAGATGTCATCAATGGTGAAGCACCAGATCTTAATTTAAGACTGTAAATCTTCAAAGCGTTGTTTATTTAGCATTATCTTTCATATGAGAACAAATTATATGGAATAAAAGTGTTTATTTAATATTTCAGTGCGATTTTCCTATTCCATCGTTGAATTTTGATTTTCAGTAACGCTCAAGCTTGAACCTATAATTGTAGTCTCGATTGAAGTGTACTCAAATCACGATCAATGATCTATAAATACAGGGAATTTATGATTTTCATCAAGATAGATCCAAAATTTAAAATTCACAATTCACATAAATATATAAAAGATGAAAGATTTGTAAAGAATAAATATATGAATTGAGATTTCTACAACCTCGAATATTTTATGAATTATTTTGTTTTTCTTTTATCAAAACTTGTTTTGCCCCTTTTATTCAAGTTTTAAATTATGATTATAATGTTTTACAAAATTGGTTATGTAGGGATGTCATTTGATACTCATGTAGGGATGTCAAAATATCATTGTAAAAAAAGTAATTAAAGATTTACTCATTATTTATTGAATAATGATATTTTGACTACTAAATTTTGACAACTTTATCTTGATGTGTCATCTTTTAAGTAATTTTTGAATATTGAGAATGAAAAAAAGAAAAAAATAGAAAACCACTTAAAAAAAACACCTAAATTTATAAAAAAAATTGTCAAAATTTAGTAGTCAAAATATTATTTTCCTTATTTATATATTCAAAGCTTCTTTAGTTGACGACACGAATTGGTTTTCAAGCTATCATTTTTCAATTCGATTCACCAATTAGGGTTTTTTTAATGGGCTTTGTTGCTTGTATAGACATTGCGTGAACATATTATAATTTTTATCGTACAATTGTTATTTAAACATTCCATGATTATAAATATCGCATTTTTCTTGTCTTCTGATTTTTATTTTTTCGTCCATTTTTGTATATTTCAAATTGATTAAAAAAATAATTAAGTTATAAAATATAGTTTGACAAAAAACATCATCTTATAAACTAATTTTGTAAAATTAAATTACTATTATTAAACTTTGTAATGGAAAAACATCACAAGATAAGAAAAATATCATTTTAACTATATTAATAATGGAAAATAAAACGAGGCATCAAAAAATATTTGTGACAAAAAAACTTTATTATTAACAGTGACAAAAGTTACACAATTTGAAACTCCTTAATAATAATAATAATAAGGATTAAATATATTGTTGGTCCTTTAATAATAATATTAATAATAATGGTCAAATACTACATATAATGCGTTTAAAACGTCAAATAAACTTAACAAAATTTGATTAAAGAAACTAAATCCATACATGTCTAAAAATAGGAAACTAAATTGGTCCAAAGTTAGAATGACTAATTCCAATTATAAATAAAGTGGACCAAAAACGAAATTAACCCTAATAATAATTATAATAATTATAATAATAATAGTAGTAATAATAATCACATTAAATAAACTAATTTTTCATCACAAAATTTAAAGAGATGACGCACCACAAATTATGATTCAATTAATCATATGTCTCTCGGAACAGAATAAATGTCAGAGATGATGATGATATCACTTAAAAAGAAATAACTCATACTTTAATTCATCAGAAACCGTCAATTAATTCAATTAATCATATGTGTGCTTGAAGGGAAAGTCTCTTTAGAGATAGTGATGATATCACTTAAAAAGAAATAACTCATACTAATTCATCTGAAACCGTCTCCCTTAAATGTTAATGATGTCAATGTGATAATATTTAATCACTGAAACCGCGTCTCCCTTAAATGTTATTGATGTCACTGTGATGATGTTTAATCACAAATAGTAATAATGAATAACGTACAAGAGAGTTGGTAGTCTGAAATGACGTAAACACGCTTTAAGTATAATTGTATATTTGTCAATATATAAAAAAGTCATTGTGTATTTGGATTGAATCTTTCTCATAAGTCTCAAATTCATATCCATTAAGACACAAGTTAATTTTTGGTTTAACAATATTCATCTCTAGTAATTCATAATTGTGAAACACTTCTTGTTCATTACAAATATTCTAGTATAAATCGATTGACTTCACATACAAGAGAAAATTTGAAATATTTTTACCATGATTTGTTTAATAATATTAAATACACATAAAAAAGTTTTGTTGCACAAACAAATTTTAAGTGCATTTGACTCTTCATAATTTTTCACGTTTACAAACATTACAAAAACATCTTATTATCCCCTGTATTTGCATCATTATGTAATGAATCCAACAAAATTATTAAAGTATGATAAAGTAAGTCTTTAATGTAATATACCATTTGGCCTCATGACTTTTATATATATATATATATATATATATATATATATGTATATATATATATATATATATATATATATATAT
>Ga0209589_1000073_pt1 | contig 98420 bp, 52 predicted proteins | sample CowpeawhiteBW_FD_187525 | JGI IMG/M metagenome (GOLD analysis project Ga0209589, IMG submission 187525) | Root nodule microbial communities of legume samples collected from California USA - Cow pea white BW (SPAdes) (version 2) | ecosystem: Host-associated > Plants > Roots > Nodule | place: USA...
TTTGTCAAGTTTCTGATCCTGAGAGAAACTATCATTGCTTTTATATGTTGTGTGCTGCACCAAAAGAGGTACATGATTCTTCCTTGTTTGTGGTACAACAATGACAAAGAGGTTTAAGTTTTACAAACTCAAACTATCCAATTCCCTCGTCACTACCTTGATCCAAGTAGCTTACAGGATTCATGGTTTCATAACAAAAGTTTATGAGCATTCTCTACATGCATGAGCTTCAAAAGTTGGGTTTTGAAGTTTTTTAAGTTTGCTTACAAGATTCATTGTTTTTATTTGAGTTTTCCCATGTCTAGGAATCTGGTAAATACAAAGTGGGAGATCCAAGAAAATTCCATTACCTTAATCAATCAAATTGCATTGAGCTGGATGGGTTGGATGATTCTAAGGAGTACCTTGCAACTAAGAGAGCTATGGAGGTTGTTGGGATCAGCGCAGATGAGCAGGTACTCCTCAGTAACATTCCCATTGGAGAGTGTGTGTATGTTTCTTCTTTTTTCTTTTTATTGTTTTCATTAGAAAACTTCCCCATCCCTCTTCTCAGGATGCTATATTTCGAATAGTAGCTGCAGTACTTCATTTAGGAAACATTGAGTTTATTAAGGGAGCGGAAGATGAGTTGGATTCCTCACAGCCCAAGGATGAAAAATCCATTTATCACCTAAAAACAGCAGCAGAGCTTTTGATGTAAGTGAAGTAGCCAATTATTTGTCTTTTCTTACGAATATTAATCTTCAAGGCTATTGCATCTACGGTTATTTGTTTGATTGTGGAAGGTGTGATGTGAAGTCCCTTGAAGACTCTTTCTGCAAACGTGTTATGGTGACTCGTGGTGACACCATAACAAAATCACTTGATCCAAATTCTGCAGCCCTCAGCAGAGATGCATTGGCTAAAATAGTTTATTCAAGGCTTTTTGACTGGTATATCTATGGTGTTCAATAAGTTTACATGTCCTTATAAAAGCTCATTCAATATGTCTGAGTTTCTGTAATTCGATTTGTGCAAACATCTGTTGATGCAGGATTGTGTGCAAGATCAACAACACTATTGGGCAAGATCCAGATTCAAATAAATTGATTGGAGTTCTAGATATATATGGATTTGAGAGTTTCAAAACCAACAGGTGCTTAGCCATTTGCCTTCTTTTCCCATCTGTTTCACATGAAGTGGGATTATTAACTATAGGAACTTATGTGCTCTGTGTCAGTGAATTATGACACACAAGTTGATAAAGCCCATTAATTTCTTTTTTATACATTAGGGGACAATATTCACGACTATGGATCTGTTCTTCTTTGGCTGCCATAGATTTTGTTTTGCTAGATGGACACAGGATAAATGGTTCAAAAGTACACTGAAGAGATAATGGGACAAGATTTAATGTAGCATGTCTTTAACTAAAGTTGATGTAAAGATGACAAAAACAGTGTATAAAAATGGGCTATTCACCTAAAGCTTTAGTTATATGTTGAGAGTTATGTTAAGGATTATTGTCAGTGTGCCTCTCACCACTGCGGAATTATTGGGTTTCTGATATTATACTCTGTAATTAGTGATTATCATTTAATTTTTTGGATCGACCTTTTTATATGCCTTTTTACTAACTTTTGGAACTCTCCTATCTAATGGTCACGCCCAGCTTTGAGCAATTTTGTATCAATTTGACAAATGAGAAATTACAGCAGCATTTCAACCAGGTTAGTTTCTTTTATTTTCTCCATCTTGTTGGAACTCATTTTCTGGTGAACAATTTCTGTAGGCTCGATTAACATTTTATTATGCAGCACGTTTTCAAAATGGAGCAAGAGGAATATACAAAGGAAGAGATTAATTGGAGTTATATTGAGTTCGTTGATAACCAAGATGTTCTTGATCTCATAGAGAAGGTGTAATTCACACTTTCATCCATTTTTCAGTTGTAGGAGAGTTCTATCAATTTGGCATCTCAAGATTTTATAACATGCATTTTCGTTAACATTTCAATGGCTTCACCATTTACATAAGGCAATATTAGTGATGATAATACATGTATTGTACAACATTTTCATGAGGTTTGTTTTCTGAAACTTCCCATCCAAATAAAAACTTATCAGTAACGTACATTTGTTGAGAATAATTAACAGTCGTTATTGTATTAATGTTACAATTACATAGACTTTTTTTTTTTTCTTATAAAATGCTGAAGTAAATTTCTTTTATCTTACAAGCTTTTTACAATCAGAGTGCATTGATTGCTTGTACATCTAATTGCACAATTATTTGGATTTTACATTTCTAATTGATGTACTCCTATAACTTCAGAAACCTGGTGGTGTTATTGCTCTCCTGGATGAGGCCTGGTATGTATTTAATGGCTGAATGGTTCAAAAATCTGTCTTATGGTTATTCTTTTAGATATGGAATGGCTAATCTTATTCATTTTTCATTAAGTAATGATATCTGCATATGCATATCCTTTGAGATTGTGAGGTTGTCCTGCTTATTCTTTGTAGTATGTTTCCAAGATCAACGCATGAAACATTTGCTGAAAAGCTATACCAAACCTTTAAAGACAACAAACGCTTCAGCAAGCCAAAGTTGTCTCGCACAGACTTTACCATTAACCACTATGCCGGTGATGTAAGTGAAATAGATTTTGGTCTGCATAGTTATTACCATTAACAACAGAGGAAAAAAGCTTAATATATGATGATTTTCAATTTCAGGTCACCTATCAAACTGATTTTTTCCTTGATAAAAATAAAGACTACGTTGTTCCAGAGCATGCTGCTCTACTCAGTGCTTCGAAGTGCTCCTTTGTTTCAGGGTTGTTCCCTCCTTTACCCGAGGAAACTACAAAATCGACAAAGTTTTCTTCTATAGCCACTCAGTTTAAGGTCTGTTTTGTTTTGCCAAGCCTATAATGCAAATTATCTGCCTTGTATTTATCTGTATTATTCTTGATGCATGTCTTACGAAGCTACAACTTCAATCTTTGCTCGAAACACTAAACGCTACCGAGCCTCACTATATTCGTTGTGTAAAGCCAAATAATCTTCTGAAGCCTGGAATATTCGAGAACAATAATGTGTTGCAGCAGCTTCGATGTGGAGTAAGTTGAATGCCATTTTGGCTGTGTTCTCTTGTGTGACATGATTATTCTTGCCAAGTGACTTGAGACATTGTGGATGCCATTCACAGGGAGTAATGGAGGCAATTCGGATCAGTTGTGCTGGATATCCCACCAGAAAAACCTTTGATGAATTTGTTCAGCGGTTTACCATCCTGGAACCTTCGGTTCTGAAAGCATGGTATTTTCATCCCTTTCCATTTTCTGTTTTTCCTTGTCCAATCATCTTATATGAATCTGATTGTGGTGCATGTATTCACAGCCCTGATGAGATGACGGCTTGCAAGAGGCTTCTAGATAGAGCGAACCTTAAAGACTATCAGGTGCTAATTTTTCTGTTGATCTCAGTTGTAACATTTACATTGCTTGCTGGTTACATGGATAGTAGTTAATGCAACCTCAACACATGTTACACTAACATGGATAGGAATTAAATGTTTTTGGAGACAAAGTTACTCTTGCTGACTGAACTATTCCCATTGCAGGTTGGAAAGACAAAAGTGTTTCTGAGAGCAGGTCAAATGGCAGAACTAGATGCATGTCGTGCTGAGGTCCTTGGATTGTCTGCAAGTGTTATTCAGAGAAGAGCCCGCACGTATATCTGTCGGAAACAATACGTCTTATTACAGTTGTCGGCCGTAGAACTTCAAAGGGTTGCGAAAGGTGTCATTTATGTGAATCCTTTAGGCATTTTTGCAGTGTTTTACTATGTAATCAATGAAAGACAATTAAGTGTTAATTGCACATTTCTTTGCTCTGAATTTAATGCAGGACAACTTGCACGACGTCGGTATGAATGCATGAGGAGGGAAGCCGCTTCTATAAAACTTCAGAAAGATTTCCGCATGTATGTTTCCAGAAAGGCTTACACAACTAAATATGCCTCGTCTATTTGTATTCAAACTGGTATGCGAGGGATGGCTGCTAGAAATGATCTTAGATTCAGGAGACGGACAAAAGCTGCAATTATTATTCAGGTAAGCGTTTTCTTCTTACCTTTGTTTTCTTTCAATCATGATTATTAAGATGTCCAGTTTCTCTGTTAAGTAGATGTTCAACACAAATATGTCTTTTACTTTAAGCACTGGAAAGTGTTAGAGCAATTGTTTGTCTCAACAGTGATTATATATTCCTACTATACGATATTTGGTGCGTTATACATAAAATATGATTAATTTTTTATTTTTTTTCTTATCATAGGCTCGGCAAAGATGTCATTCAGCTCGTACTTATCACCTGAAGCTAAAGAAAGCAGCAATTTTTGCACAGTGTTCGTGGAGGAGAACAATAGCACGGAGAGAACTTCGAAAGCTTAAAATGGTGCTCCCTCTTCCCTCTTGATTACTTTACTTGATTCTTCATCAGTGTTATTTTATCCCTTTAAATGTGAAAATGTAGTGCTATCTATTTTACATGTGTATAAGATTGCTACAACGGTTTTGTATATGAAAAAGATCTAAATTTTAACTTACTGCAGGCTGCCAGGGAACAAAAAGCACTTGAAGAGGCAAAAAGTAATCTGGAAAAGCAAGTCAAAGAACTAATTTCATCTCTAGAAGAAGAAAAGGCGATGAGGGTAATTTATTTACAGTTAATGAAAATGTAGAAGCATGATAAAATTTCTTCATGCCTACAATTGCTAATTTGGTTATTTTTTACCAATAAAGCATAGCTTTAGTGGTATTATTTCACCAACATTCTAAATGTTTCGGTTCATTGTGATATTGAGGAAGCCAAGACACGGGAAAATGAAAAACTACAGCAAGCTTTGCAAGAGAAGGAGCTTCGATTCCAAGAAATTAAGGAAGCCAATACAAAGGAAACTGAAAAACTACAAGAGGCTTTGAAAGAGATGGAACTTCAGTTCCAAGAAATTAAGGAAGGCAAGGCACAGGAAACTGAAAAACTACAAAATGCTTTGAAAGAGATGGAGGTTCAGTTCCAAGAAATTAAGGAATCCAAGACACAGGAAACTGAAAAACTACAAAATGATTTGAAAGAGATGGAGCTTCAGTTTCAAGAAATTCAGGAATCCAAGACACAGGAAGCTGAAAAACTACAAAATGCTTTGAAAGAGATGGAGCTTCAGTTCCAAGAAATTCAGGAAGCCAAGACACAAGAAACTGAAAAACTACAAGATGCTTTGAAAGAGATGGAGGCAGCGCTCATTCAGGAACAAGAAGCTGCCAAGAAATTAGCTGAGCAGACCCCAAGTATGCAGGAGAAATCTGTTAATGATGTTGACCATGAATTGATCAGTAAGCTTACAGCAGAAAATGGACAACTCAAGGTGAGCATTGTATAAAAGGTGTTTGATAAATTTATGCTACTAAGTGTGTCATAGTATCCAAAGTTATCATTATTCTGCATTCTTAACAGGAACTGGTTAATTCTTTGGAAAAGAAAACTTTACAGGGGATACCTGCTGATGTTACTGACAATGAGTTGATCAATAAACTTACTTCAGAAAATGAACATCTTAAGGTATAAATTAAATATTAAGTGTTTGAAATTTATGTATTTCCATTATTTTTATTATCATTATCATCATTTTTTTCTGTTTTACAGGAACGGATTAATTCATTGGAAAAGAACACTGAACAGGGGTTTCCGGTTAACCTTACTGACAATGAGGTGATCAATAAACTTACTTCAGAAAATGAACAACTTAAGGTATAAATTGTATACTAAGTGTTTGAAATTTATGTATTTCCATTATTATTTTTATCATTATCATTACTTTTTCTGCTTTACAGGAACGGATTAATTCATTGGAAAAGAACACTGAACAGGGGTTTCCGGTTAACCTTACTGACAATGAGTTGATCAATAAACTTACTTCAGAAAATGGACATCTTAAGGTATAAATTGTGGTGCCAATATAGTCAGGATGGCAAACAACATAGTGATGCCTTACACTCTCATTTATGTTCAAAAAGGTGTTTGAAATTTACGTTGTATCATCATTGTTATTGTTGTTTGTTACTTTTCACAGGAACGGATTAATTCATTGGAAAAGAAAATGGTACAGGAGTTTCCTGTTAATGTTACTGAAAATGAGTTGATCAATAAACTTGACTCAGAAAAGGAAAATGTTAAGGTATAAATTAAATAATAAATGTTTGAAATTTGTGTTATGGTTCTTCTTATGCTTTAGAGGAACTGACTAAATTCATTGGAAAAGAAAACTGTACAGGAGTCTGCTGTTAATGTTACTGAAACTGAGTTGATCAACAAACTTGACTCAGAAAAGGAAACTGTTAAGGTATAAATTAAATAATAAATGTTTGAAATTTGTGTTATGGTTCTTTGGTTGACTCCAGATTCTCTACTGGTTTTTTGGTGTTGTCATTTATTGTGTCTTCAAAATACACTGATGTTGGTACTTTAAAAATCTTTTCAATATATTTTAAAACATTGATATAAGTGTTCATCAATGTATTTTGAAGATACAATAGAGGACTAGTACAATTAAACACACCAGAGATTCCAAATTCTCATCCTTTTTAAGCTTTATAGGAACTGACTAATTCATTGGAAAAGAAAACTTTACAGGAGTCTTCTGTTAACGCTGCTACCGACAATGAGTTGATTAGTAAACTTAAGACAGAAAACGAACAGCTTAAGGTATAAATTACATAATAAATGTTTTGGAATTTACGTTTAAGGTTGTCATAACATGAAAAAATAACTCCTGAGGCATTGCAGGGTCAGGTTAATTCATTGGAAATAAAAATTGATGAAACAGAGAGGAAATATGAAGAATGTAACAGGATTAGTGAGGAGCGCATGAGTCAAATTATAGAGACAGAATCAAAGATGATTGAGATAAAGACAAATATGCAGAGGTTCGTATGTTGGTGTTTGTTTTTGCAGATATGCACTGTAAAGAATAATTTACAATGCATTACTTATGTGCATACTTTTGTGCTAGGCTTGAAGAAAAAGTATCCGATATGGAAACTGAGAATCAAGTTTTGCGGCAGCAAACCTTGTTGAGTTCATCATCATCCAGAAGAATGTCAGGAAAGTTTTCCCCTGCTACAGTTCCGGTAAATACAAGATCATTTCTTATTAAGTGATGTTGTTGGTACTCTTAGTTGTCTATATACATTCCCCATCAATTTACTTTTAATTGAAAATTTTCAAATTATCCTCAATTAAATCATTTTTGTTCTATGCTGATCCTAACTACAATCTTAGTTGTCTGTTCCCCTTGAGGACAATTTGGAAAATTTCAATTAAACCAAGTTAATGAGTAATGTGAATTAATAATTCTTTGTCGCAACAGTCACTGACTATCATTCTTGTTTACCCTTACTGGAGATTATATTAATGTCTTTTTCTGCTCTTGCTACTGCAGCCTGTGGAAAATGGACAGGTAATGAGGGCCTTATATTTGAAATCCCTTTTACTTTTCTTGTAATTTATGTGTTTTCTTTGTTTCAAAAAAAGAGAAGTTTTTCACCTTTCCTTTTATGAAGCTTTTGAAGAAAAGTTTATTTTCTATAGGCACAACAGACTGCTGCTCCTGCAAAAACATTCGGTACAGAGGATAGTAAAGTAAGGAGGTCTCTTATGGAGAGACATCAAGTATGCTATTGTAGAATAATTGTTTCGTAATAATGTATTTAATTATACTTCTATGTACTTTTGTAGCATTTATTCAGATTATCTTTTTGTTTTATTTCTTTGTGTACAGGAGAGCATAGATGTTCTTTTCAAATGCGTGACAAAAGATCTCGGGTTCTGTGAAGGGAAACCTGTTGCAGCATTTACCCTTTACAATTGTCTGCTACATTGGAAATCTTTTGAAGCAGAAAAAACAAGCATATTTGATCGTCTTATTCAGATTATTGGTTCTGAAATAGAGGTAACTTTTTATTTACTCAAACTATTTTTGCATTTGTTTTTCAGAGGTAAAGTTTAGCAGATTTAGTCTTTGAAAATTAATTCAGCCATGACAATGAGAACTTTTAATGGTAGAATAGGCAATTACCAGTAATTCAAAATAAGCTTGATACCATGTCAGATTTCATTTTAAAATTGATTAGCACCAAGTGAAGTTGCTTATTAGTTATATAAGGCACATTATCCAAGAATTGAGGCAGAAGATGTGAAACTTCATCATTTAGCACTGCAACTTTATTGAAAAAAAGTGATGTGTAGTTTATTTCAATGTGATCTCACATGATATTCAACTTAACAATTTTGCAGGATCCAGACAAAAATGATTCTATGGCTTATTGGCTATCCAACACAGCTTCTTTGTTTTTCCATCTTCATCGATGTTTAAGAGTACCTACAGCGCGGAAACCACCCACTCCGACATCATTTTTTGGGAGAATGGCCCAGGTATCAAGTTTCTTTTTTGCTATCCAAGTTAACATGCCTTGAGCATAAGCCCCATATTGGGTCATTCTGCAAGATTAATATTCTATCTGCAGATATGAATGTTTAGGTGCTATATATTATAAGCTGGTATGAAATTAATTAGACTTTCTAGTGCTTTCAAATGTATAACCAATAATGAAGGTTGTCAATAGGATATGGTTGTCTCCTTATTGCCTGTAACATGCTATATGAGAACACTTTGCTCTGTAGCATGTAAGTGTCTAAAGGTCAATACTAATAAAGGCCAAAGAAAATGAAAAGGAAACTATGCAAGAATTTCTACCCAAAATCAACAAAATTTCAATTATATTTCTATAATACACCTTGTTCTTGGTCTGACTTTTGTCTCAAATAAGAGGCAAAAACGATTATGCTTGTGCTATAGTAGCATCCTTATACATTGTTGTTTCATTTTAAATAGATTTAAATATTGTAACTATTGATTATAGAGATAATGCCATTAAACTCACGACATGTAATTTGATGTTGTTTCTCAGGGTTTTCGCTCATCTAATAGTCTTTCCAGCAGTGCTTTTGATGTAGTGCATCAGGTTGATGCCAAGTATCCAGCTTTGCTTTTCAAGCAACAGCTTGCAGCTTACGTGGAAAAGATTTATGGAATCGTTCGAGAAAATTTCAAGACAGATTTGACACCTCTGCTTTCTTCTTGCATTAAGGTATGGAAGCTGTGTACTTTGTTATGGAATATTTCTTGGTATTCATATTCATGTGGTGCCTGTGTGCAGCAAATTATAGACCAGTAGGATCAGTATCATATGTGGAATTAAGTGGAGGTAGCAAGCATCTACAAGTGTCAACTTCACTATGCTTATTCCACTTAATTTAGTTGACTATAGATCTATTTAGATAAATTTCACCTTAAGTACTTATAGGGGAAGAAAAGAAGGAAATAATGTGTTGAAAAAGCTAAGGGAACTTCTGCAAATTAACTTTTGAAAAAGCCTACTTTCTTTTTTCTCTCTCAGAAGTACTTAAAGAGAAGTTTATCTACACTTTCACAATGCTTATTCCACTTACCTATGATAATATGACTTCAGGCAGATAGAGAATCAAATGACACCAGCCAACAAGCTGGTTCTTGGGTCAGCATTATGGAGTGCCTTAATAAATATCTCAAGATTATGAAAGAAAACTATGTATGTGAAGGTTTGACAGTACAGTGAATTGGTATCTGTACAGCCCTTGTCTTACAAGTCCTTTTTAATGTTATAGAGCAAACTGATTTTAAGTTTTGCCCCAGGTGCCTAATGTTCTAGTTCACAAGCTATTTAATCAAATTTTTCAATACATCAATGTGGAACTCTTTAATAGGTAAACATGTCTTGTTTCATTCAATCCTTTTACAGTAATGGATTAATTATAGGCATGGCATATGGGTTGACTTGTGAATTGGGAATGCTATGTTCTCCAGCCTTCTTTTGCAAGGAGAGTGCTGCACATTCAAGCATGGAGAATATATAAAATCAGGTTTGGCTGAACTAGAAGGATGGTGTAATGAAGCAACGGAAGAGGTACACTGTATCCACCCTTTTGTAACTTTCCTATGCACACTTAAGTCACTTGCATTCTGCAAACAGTGATTTAAGAGTGTGTCCAAAAGTGTCAGAGAGTGTGTTCTAGAACTCTAATTCTTATGTAGCTAATAACTATCTCTGTTGCAGTACATTGGCTCATCTTTGGATGAACTCAAACATGCAACACAAGCAGTTAAATTCTTGGTATGCCTAGTGACCTCTTCTGTGATGTGAACACTTTTGCTTTTCAAACAGACTTCATACGTTGGATAAATTTAACCCAAATGATTAACATGTTACTCTAGACTTTCTTTCCCATTGAGAAAATAGTGATATGACATTGCCTTGTTTTTATATTATTACTGCAAACATATACATGAGAATTTTCCTGAATCTTCAAACACTCATTCCTCTCCCCCGTTTTAACTTTTTGATGAAATCATTTTTCCAGGTTGCAGAAAAGAAGGAAGAGCTATCTTATGATGATCTTACAAACGACCTATGCCCTGTAAGTATTTTCGTCTTATATGAGTGATTGATAACACTCAATATGAATACATATCTGCAACTTTAACTTTGACTAAAGCTTTTCTATATGAGCAAAAAATGGAAAAGATTTTTTCTTTATGTGTTTCCAAAGTAAGCTTGTCTTTCTCTCAACACTTTGTGTTACTGATTAAGAGGTGCACCACCAAATATTATAGTACACCTTATTAGTTATAACACTACCAACCCTCTTGCCTTATCTCAGTAAGTGGGATCAGCAACATATATGAATAAGACACATTGTACTCACCAAATATAATATAGATTTAATATTTCTTGATTCCTGCAAATATGGCAAATTTACTGTATTTGAAACAACTTTAGACACTTACATGCTGCAAACCTGTAATATACATAACAACTAGGTGAAATGTTTCTGTCACTCTAACATCTAAATATATGTGATGAATTTAGGTCCTGAGTGCTCAACAACTTCATAGAATATGTACACTTTACTCTGATGATGATGATGACAAAAAACAAAGTGTATCAACAGATGTAAGCTGCACCTATCTATCTATCTATCCACATTTTTTCTTCTCAGCCATTGCTATGTAGCTATTGTAATCACTGCTATGTATCTGTGTAGGTCACCACTAGATTGAAGCTTCTTATGTCAGATGATGCAGATGAAGATAGTAAAACCTACTTGTTGGAGGACAACACAAGGTAAACTCACACATATACACTAGGATCAGTTACAAGAAATTTTTTTTTAATTAAAACTGCACTCTTCACCTTTCACTGTTTCCAAACTGCAGCCATCCTATCATAGTTGAAGAGATCCCTTCTTCTCAAGATAAGAGCCCTCCAAAAGTAAAACCTCCTGCAGAACTTCTTGAGAATGCAAATTTCCAATTTCTGCATGACTATTATTAGTTCACCTGTGGGATGCAGCTTAGCTTTTAAGGCTCAAAATGTGTTCTCCAATTCAACATCATGTTGTAAATCCACCCATTCTCACCCTGGCCCCTCCTTTTTTTTCTTGTATTTTGTGAGCATTCACCCTGTATTGGTTGTGTTAGCAAAAAAGCAGGGTAGGTTTTATAACATCTGTTCACATTTTCTTTTCACCTCTTTTGTTATTAGATTATGTGGATGTTCACAAGGGGCGCAAATCTTTGTATTAGTGTGAAGAGAGAAAAGTTACCATTTGTAAAATAATGCTAGGAGTTGATCACTTAGATTTTGTTCTTCTGCCCTCAAATTTCACGTTGTAGAAATCATTATATTACCATTTTTGAAAGAGCATCATTCTTTGTACGTTTGTTAAACTTTGTCTCTCTTTTTTTGTTAATTTTAGATCTACTGTATCAATTTTTACTTCATATATTTACTGTCATGGCTCCAGGGGTTCTCACAACTAACTACTTATGGACTCAATACAAAAAGAAATATGATTTTGAATTCTTATATTTTAATTATTGTTATTCTAATTATGTTCAATTAATAAGTTCCGATGTTTATGACTTATTTTTATACTAAATTCTAGTGAAGGATGTTTATTCTTACAAATATCTTTGATTTCAATATTCAAATATAGTTTTTACTAGAGATAAAAACCTTTATTTCCAGGCTTTAGAATTCGTCCAATAGTCATGAAAAATAGGTAAAAGTAATGTAAACACAAGATTAAATAATAATTAGGGGTGGGCATGGATTGGATTTTTAATGATCCAATCCACATCCATTTTAGATCTAAATAATTGGATTAAATTTTTGACCAAAATCCATTTTTTTAGCAAAAGTAGTTTGGATTTTTTTTAAATCCATATCCAAATATTTAGATCAAGATTTAAATCCAATCCAAATATTTGGATAGAGTTCAAAATCCAGAATCCATTTTTTATAAAAGAAATTTAAATTGAATTTTTTAAAACTTGTATCATTAAGGCCTGGATGCCCCGGATGGGCCTGATGACCTGGACGGACCCAACGACCCGAACGAGCCCGATGACCAGGACGACCTAAACGGGCCCGACAACCCGAACGGGCTCGACGACCTGGACGGGCCGGACAACCGGACGGGCCGGACAACTCGGACGGGCCTGACAACACGAATAGGCTCGACAACACGAACAGGCTGGATGACCCGAATGGGCCCGATGACCCGGACGGACCAGACGACCCGGACGAACCCGTCCAAACAGTCGGGCCTAATCGGGTAGTCGGGCACGTTTGAGTCGTCAGGCTCGTCCGGGTCGTCAAGCCCATCTGGGTCGTCGGGCAAGTACGGGTCGTCAGGCCAGTTCAGGTCGTCGGACCCGTCCGGGTCGTAGGGCTCGTCCAGGACGTCGAGCCCGTCTGGGTCGTAGAGCACGTCCGGGTCAACGCGCCCGTTCGTGTAATCATGCCATTTGGGTTATAAGGCCCTTGTAGGTCGTCAGGCTCGTCTAGGTCGTCGAGCCCCTTTGAGTCGTCCGAGTCGTCAGGTCTGCCTGGATTATCGGGCCCATCCGGGTCGTCCGGCTCGTTCGTGTCGTCGTGCCAATCCGGGTCGTAAGGTCCGTGTAGGTCGTCAAACTCGTCCGGGTCGCCGGGCCCGTCCAGGTCATCCGCCCCATCTGGGTCTTCGGGCCCGTTCGGATCGTTGCGCCCGTCCAGGTCTTTGGGCTTGCCTGACTCGTTCGGGTCTTTGGGCTGCCTAACCTATTTTCGTCATTGGTCCTGCCTGGTCCGTTCGAGTCTTCAGGTCCGCATGACCCTGTCGGGTCTTCGGGTCTGCCTGACCGTTCGGGTCTTCGGGCCCGCCTTACCCGTTCGATACTTCGAGTTCGCCTGACTTGTTCGGGTCATCGGGCCCGCCTGACCTGTTCGGGTCTTTGAGTCTGCCTGATCCATTCGGTTCTTCGAGCCCGCTTGACCCATTTGGGTCATCGGGCCCGCTTGGCCCGTTCGGGTCTTCGGGCCCACCTGGCTCATCAGGTCATTGGGCCCGCCTGCCCCGTTCGGATCATCAGGCTCACTTGAATTTTTTGGATCGTTGGGCTCGATTGACTCGTTCGATTTGTTGGGCCCGCCTAGCCCGTTCATATCTTTAGGCCTACCCAACCTCTTATGGTCGTCGGGCCTGCCCGATCTGTATAGATCGTCGAGCAAGGCCTGTCCATGTCTGAATTTAGCATACTCCATCTCAACCTTTAGTCTGACCCAACTAAAATTTTAAATTGAAAATTTGGATTGAATTTTTTGGATTATCCATATTTAAAATTCTTGATTTATAAAATGGATATCCAATCCATAAAATATATAAAATGTAGATTAGATTGAAATCCATATCCATTAAATGGATTTTAAATGGATTGGATTTTTAATAAAATGGATTATAAATGGATTGGATTGGAGCAAAAGTGGATTGGATCAATAAAATTAGATTTTTTGTCCACCCCTAATAATAATTAGTGCGAACAGAAAACTAATAATTACATTAGTATGAATATAACGGTGATCATTATACTTAACTAATGATTAAATCTAATGTGAACACTAATCCTATGATTACACAAAGTTAACTTTCTTAATCATTGTTAGAGAAGTGTCCAACACCCTGTGATTTTGATTAAGTGTTAAAAATAAGCATAAAAGCATGACTATGCTTCTTCTGAACGAAGATGGCTTAAGGCACAATAGAGCATATGCAAGTGTTTTGTTGGAAAAATGATACAACACTATGTAGTCCTATTTTGCATCTGACAAACCATAAATGCTCACAAACGATAAAGCACATAGAAGTGAACAAGCCTCGTACTAAAATAAAAACACATAAAAGGTTATTATATGTTGTAGGACATGTCTACCACTTCTATTTGACAAAAGAAATCCATTAGACAAATGACAAGTAATTAACATTAGATGGACATTCTCCAAGTTGCTCTCTTTTGTGAGACATATGTTATTGACATGGGACATGCTCCTAATGGAGAGAATTTCTCCTTAGTAACAGCCATGTGCCATGCTCCTAATGGAGAGGATTTCTCCTTAGTAGTGGCCATGTGTCATGCTTCTCATGAAGAGAATTTTTCCTTGGTCTTCAAGTTAGAAAATTAGGGTTTTGCTTCTACAATTTGGAGACACCTTTAGGGTTACCTAAGCTTATTAATAGAGGTGTCTCCCTTCATGTAATTCACCTTTGATTTGATTAAAGTTATATTGCCAATTTTTTGCCATACTACTCAACTTAGGTCACCAAGGTTAAAACACCCCTTCTAGGTTTCCTTTAGCCACCATTCCTTAAGATTTGGCCTAACTTCTCTTGAGATTACTCAAACACCACCATAGCCTCTCTCCCTTGGTTGAGTCATATAGTTTGGAGGAGAAGCCATCATCTCATCACATCAAAACCATCATATGCACACCATATTTCCATCACTATCAAGCTTCTACAAACGATCACCCACTATGATGCATAGATACGATACATGTATCGGATACGACACGTATCCGATACGTCAATACATTCATTTTGGAAAATAATACGACACGATACGTGATAGATACATGATATATGAATATTGAAAAATGTGTACAATAATTCTTAAAAACATAATAAATATATGATTGTTCTTGTGTTAATCCAAATTAAAACTATATGTACTAAAGTTATCAACATAAAAAATATAAATTATTGTCATCATAAAAGTACCACTATAAGAAAACTCTTAAATAATGACCAATTTTAGTAACCAAAAATATATTAGAGATCAATTTCCTAATTAGAGACCAATTTATAGACTAATTATTTTGGTAGCCAAAACCTTGGTAGCTAATGTTTGTGACTAATTTAAAAATCAATTATTTTGGTAGTCAAAATCTTGGTAACTAATGTTAGTGACAAATTTAGAAATCAATTTATAATAAAAATTATTTTAATTATCAATTAGAGACTAATTATAATTTTGTGGAACTATTTTAGTTGCCAATAATTTTTAGTTTTTAAATTGATACTTAAATTGGTCATTATATAGTGACTAATTATTTTTGTTACTAAAATTGATCATTATTCAAAGATTTTATTGTATTGTACTACGACTTTGTAAATGAGATACTTCACTGATTAGTATCGATAAAGTATCCTAAAGTATCATATACGGATACGTGTTGGACACGGATACGTGACCCAAATTGAAGTATCGGTACATTATAGATCACCCATTTGGGAGCCTCTCCTAGTCATATAGCTTGGAAGAGTTTATCCCATCAGGAAGTTTTATAAATTTCATATTAGATTTTCTAACCTTCGGCCACACATCTCTTAGACTTCTAGGAAATTCAAAAGCATACTTAAGTCTTCTAAAATATTTTATAATCTCTTAAAATTTACAAGTTCTTAATATTTTCAATAATCTTAAATTTTGCTTTGAATTTATTTCTAATTTCCTCCTCTTATATTTCTCTTGTTAGGTCTCTTTAATCATCTTCTTGTTAGACTTAGTTAGACAAAGGAAATATTGTAGAGAGAGTATTGTTTCTTCAAAATAGACAAAATACAGTAATATTTTATAATGCATAATTATCAGAAACAAAATATTAGGATTATCTACATTACGCTATGTATAAATACCTTTGCGTAAAAGTTTATTATTCAATACCAATAACGAGAAAAAGGGAGATAAGAGAGAGAAAAAGAAAAATAATACTTTATTTTTTTGGTTTTATTTGGGTTGTGAATTGAGTGTTTTGTAAACACTTTTTTTTTGTAATTTTCTCTTTCAAATAAAAGGTTTGTAGCAACCTGAAGACGTAAGCATAATTGGTTGAACTTCGTTATCTATTTTTTGTACTTATATTGTTTCCATAATTCTAATTATAGGTAATGTGCGTTATTTGCTAACAACTAGTATCAAATTCAGATTGTAACTATTGTTTTTATTATAAACGATCTATATGGAATCAAATTTGAGTTGGAGTAATGGCTACAGATGAAGGAAAGGTAAAAATTGAAAAGTTCGATGGTGCGAACTTTGGCTTTTGGAAGATGCAAATTGAAGATTATTTGTATCAGAAAAAAATTGTATCAACCTTTCTCAAGAAACAAACTAGAGGACGTGAAAGATGAAGATTGTGCTCTTTTTGATAGATAAGCCCTCGGAGTTATCTGTTTGATGTTATCTTGCAATGTTGCATTCAACATTGTAAAAGAAACAACCACAACAAATCTAATGGCAACTCTTTCTAGAATGTATGAAAAGCCTTTAGCCTCAAACAAAGTTCATTTGATAACACGGTTGTTCAATTTCCAAATGAGAGAAGGTGCATCAGCAACACAACATCTCAATGAACTCAATATAGTTCCAATTGAATTCTATTGGAATAGAATTTAATGAAGAAGTACGAGCTTTGATTTTTTGTATTCCCTACTAGAAAGTTGGAATGCTACTGTCACTGTTGTGAGAAGTTCATCGAGATGTAATAAGTTGAAATTTGATAATGTTCGTGACTTGATTCTCAGTGAAGACATCCGATGAAGAGAGTAAAGTGAATCGTCAACCTTTTTAGTTTTGCACACAAAGTCAAGAGGGAGAAATTTGACTAAAGGATATAGACGTGGTAAATCCAAGGAAAGGAGGTATAGGTTCAAAAACCCTCATAACTTCCATAACTCAAAGACAGTTGAGTGTTAGAATTCTGGAAAGACTAGGCATTACAAAAATCAAGATGTGAAGGCAAAGGTAGATCTTGGTTCTACCTCTAGAGCATCCTTTCATGCCACATCACAGAAAGAATTCTTCGAGAATTATGTCCTTGGAATCCTTTGTAAAGTTTACCTTGGCAATGAACAATATTGTGAGAATGTTGACAAGGTGTAGTAAAGATTAAGTTAAATGGATCAATATGGGAATTGAAGAATGTTAGACATATTCTTGACTTGACAAAGAACTTAATCTCAGTAGGCTAGTTGGTTGATGAAGGTTATACGATAGTATTCCATGGAGATCAATGGAAGATTTCAACGGGTGTAATGACTTTTGCTCGTGGTAAAAAAAAAAAAGTGGTACTCTTTACAAGACTACTAAAGCATGTCATTTGATTGCAACTACAACAAATGAAAATTCTAATATATGGCACCAAAGGTTAGGCCATATGAGCAAGAAAGGGATAAAGATCATGCACTTAAAAGATAAACTATCAGGTCTCTAATTAGTAGAAATTAACATGTGTGAATACTGTATCCTTGAAAAGCAGAAAAGAGTTAGGTTTCGGACAAGTAGAAGAACCTCAAAGATAGAGAGACTTGAGCTTGTTCACTCTGATGTTTTGGGGGCCAACGACTATCTCATTCATTAGTGGGAAACAATACTTTGTGATTTTTATAGATGATCACTCTAGAAAGGTATGAGTTTACTTTCTAAAACACAAGTCATAAGTATTTGATGCTTTCAAGATTTGGAAAGTCATTGTAGAAAATGAGACAAAATTGAAGATCAAAAAGCTTAGAATGGACAATGGTGGTGAATAGGAAGACAATAGATTTAAGAAATTTTGTTATGAGCATGGGATCAAAATGGAGAGGATTGTGCCGAGTACACCTTAACATAATGGTGTAGTTGAGCATATGAATCAAACATTGACTAAAAGAATCAAAAGCTTGTGTTTGCAATCAAGCTTACCAAAGTAGTTTTGGGTGGAAGCATTCAACACAACAACTTTCTTGATCAACTGAGGTCCATCGATACCATTAGAGCCAAAAATACCATAAGAGGTATGAAGTGGAAAGAGGTCAAACAATCACATCTTAGCATTTTTTGTTATGTATCATATGTGCACATTAATGATCAAAAAAGGAATGAACATGATCCTAAATCAAAGAAGCGGACTTTCATCTGTTAAGGTGAAGATGAGTTTGTCTACCATCATGGGATAATGAAAACATAGAGGTTGTTTGTAGTATAAATGTGATCTTCAATGAAAAAGTAATGTAAAAGGATAAAGATAATACATACATTGTAAACTTAGAAAAGAGTAGTCCAATGAATGTAGAGGTGGATGATGTCCCCGAAATTCCTATAATTGATACTCCTCAGCCAGAGGAATCAATTGAAAATAACAATGAGCAACACCTTAACACACTAAAGCCTTCTACGTTAATTCTTGCTTTGAGAAGTTCTTTTCGACCTCATAAGCCTAATAGGAAATACCTAAATTAGAGCCTGAAAACTATAAGAAGCATGTTAGATTTTAGATGCTAGTAAGTGGGTGTTTGTTATGAAAGATGAGATGATGTCTTTAATATCCAATCAAACATGGAAACTAGTAGACTTAACTATTGAAAAAAATGCACTTCACAACAAAGAGGTGTATCGAGTAAATGAAGATCATGATGTGATGACCTTGATGAAGCTCCTTGGACGCAATGAATGGTAGAATGAGTCTTCATGGCAACCATGGACGCGGAAGCATAGTGTTTAGGATATGTGTTGGTTGTAGAATGGATGGTGTGCAGGGAGATCTTCAGGAGGTTTGGCCAACCTAAGGATTTGTTCACTTGACCAGATGGATTTGTGGGAGGGAGAGAAGATGGGTTTGAGTGAATTTGAGAGTGAAATATGCGTTGTTTTTTTAAGGGATTTAAAGGTGATTGTGAGTAAATTTGGAAGTAAAGTTTGTGAGAGTTTGAGTGATTTGATTGATGTAATAGATAAAACAAAAAATTCTAATATATAGAAAAAAGAGATTACCATTTTGCCCTTTAAGTAATAAGTAGTATAAATTAGTATTTGTATGAGTTATAATAATTTTTTAAATTTTTATTTAATACTACACTTTAAAGAAATACATAACAATAATTAATAGAATAAATTAATTTAGTTGTAGAAAGGAAGTTGTATGAATGAAGCCACCACAAAGGATCAGATCCACAAAGAAGGGATCCAATCCACTCCCCACTTGCCCATATCGGATCCAGGAAAGAAAAGATCCGTTCCAAAAACATGAGGGATTGGATCTACAATTTTGGGATCGATCCAACACATGAAAAAAAAGGTAATTTTTGCTAGTGCAACACGTGAAAAGAAAAAGGTGACAATGGATAAAAGGGTAATTTGGTAGAGCAATCCTTCAAATTTGCCCAATACACATGAGATGAAAAAAATCACTCATCCTCTAAATCACTGCAACTACTCGCCCTTATATCATCCCAAACGAACATCTATTTTCCCTGATGATCCATCCTCTCAATTCAGCTGAAATAGAAAATTCGCAAAAGCGAACAGGCCCTAAAGGAGGAAGGCTAGAGGAGAGTTCTAGGTGAGCACTTTAACTAATGACTCTCAAAGGCAAAACTCATAGAATCTCAACATAATAACTTTGCTAAATTCAAGAGTGCCCTTTAAAATGCATGGAGACTTTCATTTATAGTAGAGATCATCTCCTAAAATGAAAACGAAATGTAAGACTAAATGGAATGCAAATGCAAGGTGGATTACATGCCATGTGATGTGCCACACGTTCCTCATTTAACACATATACTAAATGTGCAACTCATGGCTAAGGCTAGATGTAAACTTGGTCTATACTTATGTAATTGGGCTTGAATGGACCCAATTGCAAAAGCTAGAAGAATTATGATCCAAAACTACTTCTAGTAATTTTACAATTTATTTTTAAAAGCATGGCCTAAACAATTGGCCCAAAAATAAATCTATTCTAATGATCTAAGACAAGCCCATCATATCTTAATATCCTCCTTGATCCAAGAAAATAACATTTGAAGCCTATGAAGCCCATTGGACCCTTGATCCATGCCCTCTTGTATCTTCCATATCATGCTTCTAATGATTGGGCCTTTGATTAGGCCTATAGTTGGGTCCAAGTCATCATGATGACTCCAAGAGATACAAAGCCCAATTAGTTGTCAAAGGATTTCAACAAAAGGAAGGAATTAACCACACATAAATCTTTGTTCTAGTTGTGAAACATATTACTATCAAGATTGTCTTAAGTATTGTGGCTTGTGAATAGCTCTACCTTGAGCAATTAGACGTAAAGACTGCATGTCTTCATGGAGGCTTAGATGAAAAGATTTATATACATCGCCCAGAAGATTTCTCAGAAGAAAGGAAAATGAATATTTGTGTTAGATTAAATAAAAGTTTATATGGTTTGAAGCAAGCTCCAAGACCATGGTATAAGAAGTTTGAAAGCTTCATGCACAAGGAAGGTTTCAATGTCTTAGCAATTTTTATTATAAGTTCGCATTAATGATCAAAATTTGGATGTTATGAATGACAAACTTGGTGGATGATTTTTGTTTTATATTCTTTTAATATTTAGTACTACACTGGTCTTGTTAATAATCTTCCTAAATCTTTGAGATTTCCACTTATCTACAAAATATAAACCAAATATTTATCTTTTCCAAATTTATTAAATAAAACTTGAAATATGAAAAGATAATAATAAAATAACAATAAAAGATATAAAAAAAGCACGATGATGCCAATTATCAAATATTCAAAATAATTTGATATGATAGACTTGGGTCCAGCGAAGAAGATCCTTGGAATGGAAATCACGCAAGATAAGAAAAAAGGAATTTTGCGATTATCTCAAGAAGAGTACATCAACCGTGTTTTTCACAGATTTAACAAGGAAGATGCCAAGTTAGTTAGCACACCTTTGGCTAGTCATTTTCATTTATCTAAGAACCAATAACCTTAGACAAATGAAGAAAGAGAAATCATGGCTAACGTATATGCTTCAGTTGTTGGAAGTTTGATGTACGCTATAAGACCCGTGAAAAATTAAATAATTAAATAAATAATTAATTAATAAATGCGGGTAGTGGGAACCCAATTACTATCTTTTCACACATATAGTTAATTATCTCACATGCAAGCTTTCCTTCTCACACCTTATGCTCAATTACTCAGTATTATGTGCCAAATTTCCAAATAGCCACAACCAAAACCCAACACAAAGCAAAATCGGTGCGTCTGCCTACACTTTATGTGTCGCCTAGCAGTAGTTCAAGTGTCGTCAGGCGGTGCATAGAAATTCTAGGTGTTGCCTAGATTTTTCCTGCACCAGTATGAATTCTAAGACCCTAATTAGTAGTTCATGTATGCATTTCGTCATATTTTTCACGTTCTATCAAACTTACATATTTCTGGCTTGTTCAAATATATTATAACTTTTCATGAAAAACAACACACCATTCATAGCCAGGCATATTCTCTAATTCCCCAATCCCCACATGAACCCTAATTTCCCAATCATACCACAAATCATACAATTATCACCAATTCATACAATCTCTGACATGTAAAACATAAACATGTTTATTATAACACCCTATTTAATTAATAAAGTTAATTAAAGGAAGCGTTACACAGGATAATACAGAAGCGCATTCCTGGAGTATAAATACCACTCCGTATAGTAACCAAAGCACACCACGATGCCAAAAAGAAAACATAAAGGCTAAAAGAAAAGTCCAAAATAGAAGTCAATCCAAAGGCTAAGCAGCGGAACCATCACCTCCTTGTTGACCACAGGTGTTCCTCGCATTTGCTCACATCAACAAGTTGATGATCATCGCAAAAGAGAGAACCACACAACAGAACACACAACAAATAACATAAGGGTAAGCTAGAGCCAAAAAAAATAGCTTTATCATGCAATCAGATATACACTTTCACAGTCAATTACACATACATCACCCAAGCATGTTATGACCTTCCTAACAATACACTAAGACTCGACACGACTCATCCGGATTACATATAATCTAGTCGAATTCAGCGGATGCTTGCACTTGTGGTGGATTACCCTACTCACCCCCGAGCTAAGTGTTACAAGTGTTACAATGTCTCAATCCCCCCACACAAAGTTAGCCCTTAATGAGTTTCAGGCCTCCTGCTACTCTCACCTCCGCTCTAAGTGAGACTAACTGACTCCTTAGAGTGTTAGGATGCAACCTTACCTTGAATCCTTACCAAATTATATAGATGGGGCACCACCATGAACTCCCACTAATAGGGGTCATTGAATTACGTCCTGACCACTGAAGCACGACCCTGAAATCTCACCTAGAGATTTCAAGGAATTACGTATTGACCACATACTAATCATATTCAAACAACCAAGTAATATATATATATATATATATATATATATATATATATATATATATATATATATATTTATCATGCATATACATCTCATGTCAACCTTTTTAATCAACCTCTTTTATATTCCAGGTCAAACCAATACCAACTCCTCATACTCCATCCATGAATATATGACTTTAACTCATCTCATTACCATGCCACTTTCATAACCAACCACTTCATGTTCATTACATGCCAAGAATTATCCAAGTTCGTCATTCACAACTCATACACCCTCCCACTCATGCATATTCCTTCCCCTCATACCATTATATAACAATCCAATTAAATAACAAACATCCAAGAACAGGGAAAACACCAAACCAGAATGCACTCTCGCCTAGCTCTTCGCTCAAGCTGAAGGGTCTCGCTCATGCGAGAGTGACTCTCGCTCAAGCGAGCTCCCTTCGCTTAGGCGAGAGCTCGACAAGCTGGAACAGTGGCCATTCGCACCATCTCGCTTAGGCGAGTTCTCCTCGCCTGAGCGAGGCATTCCCTCACTCAAAACCAAGAAGGCCCACCTGAGCGACAGCTCGCACAAAAGGCCTAGGCGAGCCTCTACCAGCCTCGCTTAGGCGAGACTAGCTCTCTTGGGCGAGACTATTAGTTCTCGCCCCTGTCCTCACCTGCAACAGTCCCATTTTCGCACAAAACCACGAACACAAGCACTTCGCATGTTCATAGTAACATATAACTCATACAACACTAGGCAGAATCTAGAATAGGCCAAACAAATCATTTAGGTTTAATTACTCGAATCATACCCATTTTGGTTCGCAAATTTCAAAATGGTACCCACTTTGAACTTTGTCTCAATTTAGTACCCAATTTTGATTATTGCATCAATGTAGTACCCTCCGTTAAATCTTCACAAACGTCGTTAACTACTTTGCCACGTGTCAGCCTCTGGATTTTTTAATTTTTATAATTTTTTTTTTATAATTTTTTTTTATTTTATAATTTATTTTTTTGAATTTTTTTAGAAAAAAATTTTTTTTTGCCATGTGTCAAACCCTTGATGTGACACGTGGCATTGTCAGTGACACGTGGCAAGGTATCGTCACGTGTCAAGGTACCTGGCAAGTGTCATTGTCTTCATTTCAACTTAGTCCCCACATGTGTCTATTTATTTCAATTTAGTACCCATATATGTTTATTTGTTTCAATTTAGTACCCAATTTATTTGTTTGAATTTTATTCAAATATTTTTTTTAAATGGAGAAATATTGTATCTCTTTTAAGACAAAATTTATTATTTATATAAATGTTATAGTGATATTTGTTACTAAAAATGAGTTATAAAATTAAGTATTGAAATTTATATTAAAGTTAATAGTAAAAGTCATGAATAACATATTTGTAAGTCATTTTTAATAACAAATATAAATATAACATTTATATAAATAATAAATTTGGTCTTAAGGGAGACACAATATTTCTCTATTTTGTAAAAAAATATTTAGACAAAATTAAAACAAATAAATTGGGTACTAAATTGAAACCAATGAACATATATGGGTACTAAATTGAAACAAATAGACACATGTGGAGACTAAGTTGAAATGAAGACAATGACACTTGTCAGGTACCTTGACACATGGCAATACCTTGCCACGTGTCACATCAAAGATTTGACACATGGCAATTTTTTTTTTAAATTCAAAAAAAAATTAAAAAATTCATAGGCTGACACGTGACAAGGTAGTTAACGCCGTTTGTGAAGACTTAACAAAGGGTACTACATTGATGCAATAATCAAAATTGGGTACTAAATTGAGACAAAGTTCAAAGTAGGTACCATTTTGAAATTTTCGAACCAAAATTGGTATGATCCGAGTAATTAAGCCTAAATAAATTTATGAAATTGAATGTTTAAAATATTTTTAATTTTTATTTAAATATTATTTTTTCTATCAACACAACAATATAATAATTAGTTCTATTTTTTTATATATAACTTGTTGATTCATTTATTCTCTTTTCAATTTTAACTCATCAATCAATTAGTTTATTCTCCTCTCTAAAATCAAGTTCACTGATAAGTTATAGAGAATTGAAAAAAGAAAAAAAAATTAATAAATTAACAATAAAAATATGAAAATAACAAATATATCATCTTGTTAATTAATTATAAAATTATATTGTTGCGAAAAAAATATTTTGAATAATTGGTCTGTGGTCTAGGTCTCCATTTCAGTTTAGACAGGAACAATAATTAATAAAATAAAATTTTAAAATAAAGATTTACTTTAATATATAATTTATGAAAGGTTTAAAAACTTAATTAAATGAAAAGAAAGTTTACGCAGTGATTAAGAAGCAGCAAGTTGATAGTGGTTGATGAGTGTGTAGTAGTGCTTTAGACATTGCAATTGTAGTTTTGGTTTCAAATGATTAGTAAATACCAGTGATGAACTATAATTAGTTGCTCATTCAAAATCAATTATTCTCCTAAAATATAGTATACAGACAACTTTGGATATCAACATGGAAATGACAATATAGAGATACAAATGCCTCTAATCAACTTGTGGTGGTGAAAGTTTAACTAACTAAAATAATATGCTAATATGTAATGCATGACTATGCCTATAAACTAATCCTAAATTTACTAAAACCAGATGAAGTTACTTTATATGATGAATGAAATGATGAAATGAATGTGTAACATGTACAAACAGTAATTAAAGCACGAAATATGAAGTTTAAAACCAACTAGAATGAACAAATTACAAACTGTTTGATGAAATGTTCATCAAAACCTAGTTACCACTTAGTATTCGATGAAATGCCTAAATGAACCTAACATGTGAATTTTACAAGGTAGATGCATGAAACATGCTTTAATCACCTAAACTAACTAAAATATGCATATGAAATTCAATAGAAACTCGAAAATCACAAGTGAATAAGAAAATCACAATTTATGCAGTGAAAATATGTATGTGAATGTGCGCTGCATGATTCAAATTCTGATATTATATAGATTAATAGATGATTTGATGATGAAAAACACTTTCTATTAACATTAATTGCATCTAGGAACTGAAACGAAGCTAAATGATTGAGTACAAATGAAAATCACAATTCCAAAGCCTAGGCTAACGAAAAAAACGGTATTTAACAAGAAAAACTGTCATATAGGTTTTTGAGTTGAATTAAAAAATTAAAAATGCTAACATTCATCTAACCAACATCAATCAATTACAACTCACAAAAAATGAAATTCGAACTTAAATTGAAATTGGCAAATCACAGTGAAAAAAAAAGACTCAAGAACACTTAAACTTGCTTCTATCACAATTTTCCATTAATAGCCAGGTTTAACACTGAAATCTTGGAATTTTTCGGTCTTTTGGACACACTAGGTTTTTGGCATAAATCCATAACCAAAACTTAGTAAGATACGGAAGAAAAACTGTTCAATTTACAAGATTAAGAAGAATGTGAAGAGAAAATTGAAAACACATCATGAAATCAAAGTGAAGGTGGATAGAATCAAGAATGAACGAGGAGAACGAAAATTAAACGGTGAAAATGAAAAGAAAACATGAATTGAAACATAATACCGAATGTAGAACACAAATCTTAGAGTTCTTGACCCTATCTCTCACTTAGTTCTTGAGCTCCCAGCCAAGAAAATGAGAGGAAAAGAAGAGAAAAATGAAAATTTGTTTTCGTGAATCTGCAGAATGTCAAAAGTGACGTTTCCTATCTATTCTTAGCTATTTATACCTTTCTTAACTCACCTAAACTCAACTAATAACTGTAGTTAACTGATCTACCTATTACAAACAACTAACAAAAACTTACTAAGACTAACTAAAGCTAACTAGAGTGATTGACTAGTCATGCGTAACAAGGGATGATGGGTTGATTCAGCTTCCAGCCCTTTCTGAGGTTACTCCAACTCGGCAAAAGTCTCTCTTATTGTCTCTTAGAGTCTCCCAAAGCTTGCACCAAGTTTGGAGTTGATTTGCAAGTCAACCCTAAAGTCAACTTGACAGCTTTTGACTCTAAGCTTGTTCTACTGCACTTTCTGCTGGCTGTTTTGCTTTTGTTTTTCTTGCAATCAAACTTCCATCAACCTTCATTCACTGTCCCTGATCAGTTTATGCTGTAGCAAAACAATTTACACAAGTTAGTCACAACCACCTTAGTAAAAACACCTAATTAAAGCTAGACTAGTAACTAAACACTTAACTAAAAGCTGGACACATTTACCTAGTCTTCTAACTAATATAAACTAATTCTAACTATGATTCTAATTAAGTAAAACAATAAAGCTAACTAGAATGCAATGCACTGAACTAATGCCATGCTATTAACATAAGAGTAAAGGAATCTACCTAGACTAGAACTCATACACCTAATAGTACTAGATTACCAAGACAAGCTAATCAAAACTAAAGCTCTAATTTCTACAAATGCTAAACTAAACTGCTGAAAACTAATGGCACTTATACTATCCTAAAAGTATGCTAGACTATCCTATTAATACTAATTCTAGAACAAAAGAGAATTTAACAAAATAAGAGAATCTAATCTAAAAACACATATTTAGACCAAGAAAATCCCAAAAAAAGTACTATTAACACCTATATTTGTGTAAAAATAGGGACTTAACACCCCCACACTTGCTCTTTTGCACTCCTGGGTAAAACTAAGAACAAGGCACAAAGCCTAAAAACAAAATCTTCATAGAATTTTCACACCAATACTCATTCACTTCATCAATTCCTAATATTCCTAGTATGTACATATGCAAAGAAATCTGAAATGAGCATCAAGGCCTCCAAACCAGTCAAATACAGTCCACCTCATTGAGTTTCAGCAGAGAACATGCCATTCACTTATGCACACCAGAGTTAACCTCACAAGGATGTGTATACACTCATTCACTCTCAAATTTATCAAGGGAAAGTGTTTACCCTCTGCACTTGCTATAAAACTGCATTTCCATAGGCTTGTAGAACCTCTAACATCCGCCAATATGTCAAAAACACGCTTAGAATCAATAGGACTTGCTTTTTAGCTTGTAATGTGGTTTGGCTAGGGGTAGGTCAGAAATGGTTGCAAGGCTTTCAGTCCAAAAATAGAATCAATAGGACTTGCTTTTTAGCTTGTAATGTGGTTTGGCTAGGGGTAGGTCAGAAATGGTTGCAAGGCTTTGAGTCCAAAAATAGAATCAATAGGACTTGCTTTTTAGCTTGTAATGTGGTTTGGCTAGGGGTAGGTCAGAAATGGTTGCAAGGCTTTGAGTCCAAAAATAGTGAAACAGTGAGAAAAAAATTGGTTAAGGGTGTATACTCAAGTTTGGTTTGGCTTTTTAGCATCATACCATGATAAACCAACTTTGTTTGTTTGTTTTCAGCTTTTCACTTTCATTTTTTTCATGCAACTTTCTGAATCTTTTCATTTTTCAGCTTCAAACACTTATTTTCTCTTTTTCCTTTCTTTTCTTTGCTGTTACAGCCTTTATACAGCATATTTTCACTTTGAAACATAATAGCACCCCCCACACTTGAGCCTCACACACTCCTTTGATTTGTTCCACTCATACACAGCATTTTGACAATGTATTTTTGTGGTTTTTCTAGTCATGGGTTGTTCAACAGGGAAAAATGTACACAAGAAAGGATAATAAGGCTCAAATCATGGGAGCAATGGTGTATGAATGCAGGTTGGTTGTATTTGGTCGGTAGCAATACTAAAAAATGGCCTATATCATATTAAAAGTGTGCTCAAAACATGTGGCATCAAAAAGAGTTTCCACAAGTTCTAGATTACAGCATACACAAGTGAATCACACAAATCAACAATTAAGGCTCAAGTCTCTCTAGGTATAGAATGTGTTGGTGCACAAAGTGTCTAAGCATGTTAACTACCTAATCATCAATAAAAGAAATGCACAAACCAGCTAGAATTCTCTCAACTCAAACCAAAATTTTCACATACGTGCACATCATAAAATTGACCATAATGAATGAGTGAAAGTGTAAAATCTGTAAACAACACCCCAGACAACAACTAAATCTATCTACACAAGTCCTAATTTACTAAAAATAACCAAAAATTGATTCAGAAACTTACCTCTAACAAGATTTCTAAAATTGACTACTTAAACCTCAAAAACTCTACAAGATAGCTAAAATTTGCAAACTGTACTAAACTAGCCTAAAAATTTGTAAAGAACCTATCCTAACAAATTTAAAACAGTAAAATCTAGCTAAGAAGCAACTCACATTACAAAAAATACCTAAAACTCAAAATATGACTACCTAGAATCTAAAACTAGCAACTAGAATAGTCTAAAAGTGCTAAAAATGAAAACTACACTAAACTATTGTTTAAAACTGTCAACTAACTACCTAGACAACTTTTGAATGGTAAAAGAAAAGTGGAAACCAGGAAAAAACTCACAAACAGCAACAATTTCAAAATCTTACTAGTTAGAACCAAAAAAATGCACTAGAGTAGGCTAACACTATGGTACAATGACTAAAAATTAATACCTAAGCTACCTAAACAGAAAACTCACTTTCTAAACAATTTCTAAATGGTAGAAGAATGCTAGAAAAAATGGTAACTACTACAATTACAAAGAACTACAAAATTTCACCTAATAGAACATAGAAATGCATCGTAAACTAGCTAAAACTAGGCAAAACCCAGAAACTGTACTAAATAAACTTGAAAATAAAATTGTATTACAAGTATCTAAGTAAGTTTTAAATGTTAAAGAACTATAAAAAAACTGCACTATCTACAGAAAATGACAAAGAAATCAAAATCTACCTATGCACCTAAAATTACAGCTCTAGACTAAAGAAAATGAGTTAAGAAAACTACACTAGTTCTAAAATCTACTTTTAACACTATCTAACAGCAAAGTAACTATGCACACAACTTTAAAATCATCAAACTAGACTAACTATAGTCCTATTTGCTTACGAAAACTGAAAATGCAAAATTTGACTACCTGAAACTAGAAAATAGGCTAAAACTAGTGAAAACAGGACATAAAACTAACTATTCTCAAAACAGCAATTTAAACTACTAACCTAATTCCTACAAGTTTTAAAAAGCTAAAGAAAACTAAAGATAAAGATAACTAATGAGAATCATGAAGAATTAAAAAATTAACCTATGCACTGAAATTTGTCTAACTCACCTATGCAAAACTGAAATGTAAAAACTACAACTCCACAAACTATCTGTCATTTTCAAATTTAAACTGCACCTACCACAGAACTCAAAAAATTACGTTTTTGCATTCAAATTAAAGATAATTGAATCAAGATTCCAATGCAAAAAGAATCAACTCAATTGGATAACTATGAAGAAAGTTATGAACCAGACAAACAACAGAGGTCAAAGCTGTCAAAAGAGGAAAATTCTCACTACTCTAGATGACTATGCAGAATTTTAAATGATAGCTAACTTGAAAATGTAAAGAAACTAAATATATACCACCATTCAAAACTCTGAAATGGCTTAGCCTCAGTGAATAAGCACAGACACTTTCCGATTTGCTTGATTTGATTGCTTAAGTAGCTGAGTCTAGTCATATATGGCACTTGTCTTCTTCTATGTACTAGTTGCGTCTAGACCCAATTCATGTAGTTTTATTCTCTCTCAGTGCTAGTATACAACATGCAGCCACAAGTGTAAATTTTGGGATGAGAACAATCTTTCCTCCAAAATAACGGGCGAGTACTTGATGTCTTCCTTAGTCATGAAGTTCAAATCAGCATCTTGTGATAAAAACACTGAGCAAATCATCCTTGAAAGCTTACAACCAAATCCAGAAAACAAAAATACAAAAATCATAAGAACATTTTATCATCACAATCATCTAGATTATCCAAACATTGCTGTAGCAACATTTGATTGACAAAATTATCGAACAACTTAATTCCTTGATTTAGTTGTTGCAGTTGTGTGTATATCTCCTCACATTGGGGATGGGAATGATCTTCAGCATTGAAAGCATGCACTTTATTCTTCACTTCTATCCAACTCCAACCTGGAACCTTTTTCACTCCCCTTTCTCGCATCATCCTTGTTACACTAGCTTTCTCATTCCACATCTTGAATCGCCCATACATTTCAGAGAGTATAACATAAGAACAGTGATCCTCAGGCTCCAGCTCTAGCAAAGTTTTTGCTACTTCGCTAGCTAATTCAATATCACCACAAAATCTACAGGCACCTAACAAAGTTTTCAACACCATTGCATCAGGTTCAAAAGGCATCGTTTCAACCAAAGCTTTTGCCTTCTCAAGTTGCCCTGCCCGACCATAGAGGTCAATTGCACAAGCATAGTGCTCCTTTAGCTGTGGAATTCCAAAATCAGACTCCATAGACTCTATAAAGTTGCAGCCTTCTTCTACTAGCCCATTATGACTGCACGCAGTTAGAACTGCAACAAAGGTTATATGATCAGGTTTCACCTTTTTCTCATTCATTAAGTAAAAGAGGTCAAGCGCAACGTTTCCTTGTCCATGTTGTGCATACCCAAAGATGATTGAATTCCAAACAATTGCATAGTCTTTGGAAGTTGCTTCAAAAGATTTCCTAGCATCTTCTATTATCCCACATTTAGAATACATGAATATCAACGAACTGCCAACATAATTATTGGTATCCAATCCTACTTTAAGTGCTAAGACATGAACCTGTTGACCTAACTGTAGAGTTGCTAGGTCCGAGCATGATCTTATGACAGCCGAAAAGGTATAATGGTCAATTTCTATGACTAGAGATCTCATCTGTAGAAATAACCTCAAGGCATCTTCACTCAAACCAACTTGTACATATCCTGCCAAAATGGAGTTCCAAGTGCAACCATCTTTGAGATTCATTGAAAAGAATATTCTTAATGCATCTTCCATTCCCTTATCATTAAATCTGATGTACATGGCAATCAAAGCATTGGAAATAGGAACAGAATCTTCAAGACCGCTTTTTATCACCAACCCATGAAAACATTTTCCATTGCTTTTACGCTCTTGTGCAGAACAAGCACCGACAATCCCGGTGTAAGTATAAGCATCAGGCTCAAACCCAAAATTCTGCATATCAATGAAAACTTTAAATGCAAGATATTCTTTCTCGTGCTTCAAATAAGCACCGAGCATGGAATTCCATGTAACTACATCACGACAGGAAACAGCACCATCAAATACTCTCTCAGCATCTTGCAATGAACAACAATCAGAATAGGCTGTGATAGAAGCATTGCAGACAGTATTAAATGATTCCAGCCCATGTTTCACAATTTTACAATGCAACTGCATTGTCAACCAACAAAACTCAGCATCATCAAGCAATGTCAAAAGTGGAGACACCGTGCCATCATCAATTTCTACACCCTCAAGCTCCATACAATGTAGCACCCGGAAAGCCATGTCACGATCACCAACTCGTGAATAACCAGCAACAAGTGTATTCCACGACACGTAATTGCGCTCTGGCATGCTCTGGAAAACAATGTGTGCATCGTTAACTCTCCCACACTTGACATACATGTCCAAGAGGGCACTACCAGAAAACATGTTTTCTGATAACCCCATCTTGAGCATGAGAGAATGCATCTGCTGACCAAGTTGGAGCTCGCCAGCTAGGGCAACACCCTTGAGAATGCTTCCTAATGTGTGGCTGTCAAATGCAAGTTCAGACCTTCTCATTGCACTGACGATTTTCCATGTGGTTCCCAGGTGACCAGAGTTTGCATAAGCAGAAATAATGGCGTTCCAAGACACCGTATCTCTGTGGGGCATTCCGTCGAACAGTTGGTGAGCAGAGGTTAAATCTGAGCATTTTGCGTACGATGTTATGAGGTTGTTGGCGATGTAAAAGTCTGCGATGGATCCTAACTTGATGGCTTGGCAATGGGTTGCTTTGAGGCCAAGCAAAGTGAAGAAGTGCAACTTCTTCATTCATGAACATCTCAAAGGGATGATGATAGCCTGGTTTCCAAATACATAAGATTTTGATGCCCAAAACGTTGCCTTCTAAGATTGAAATTTCACATGATCTACCTGCACAATAAACAACCTGCATCCATTATTTACAACTTTACAATACTATGCGAGATAGTAAAGATTTTCTCTACCTGCATCCATTATTTACTACGCACACACGAATGTATGTGTTAAATAATGTGATTTAAAAATGTGTCAAATTATAGTTAATAAAGTATTGTCATGTTCAATTTTAATTTTAAATTTCAATATTAAATTTTTTTTATAGTTAAATTTGACACAATAATCTAATTTTATATCTATATCGATTATCAAATATAGTGAAAACATATACGGATGTTAATTTTTTTAATAATAAAGTTATAATTATAAAAAATATATAAATAAATTTTACAATAAAACATAGTTTTAATCTTTTATTTATTTTATAAGTAATTTTTATTAAAAATAATTATTCTAGGTTAAAAAATTATTAAATTAAAAAAAGCAGTCAAATAAAAGAAAGCATAACTGATAAATTAATTATTTAAATTTAAAATTGATCTCTAAAATTAAAATTGGAAAACATGGAACCAAAAGAATTAATCTCCTTAGTATATATAATAAAATAAGCTTATAATTTAAAAAAAAATTATTATTACAAATTAATTCTACACAAACATTAATCAAATATAAAAAATTTCTATATTCACAATCTTTTGTATGGTAATAAAAAATAAAAAATTTTAATTATATAAATAAATATAAATAACTTTAATAATTGTAGATCATTTTATTTAATTTATAAGTAGTTTTTTATTGTAAATAGTTTTATTCTTAAAAAGTAGTTAAGTTTTCGAAAAATAGCCAAATTAAAAAATACGGTCACATTTTAGGTTTAAATCTTCGATTAATCTTAGTTTTTTTCTAAAATTTCATTTTAATTTTCAAATTTTGATCGCTCTTAATTGGATTTATAATTTTTAAAATGTATAAAAATTAGGTCATTCCCATTAATATTGTATTAAAGCAATAAATATGTGTCACTTATTAGTTTGTTGTTTTTTCTGATTTTTTATAATTTATTTATTTTTTATTGTTTTAGTTTTTTAATTATCACGTGTCAAACAAGTTAATATTATATCACATCAGTGGCAAATCTTGACTAAAAATGTTGGAGTGAAGGTACCAAAGTAATATAATTTTGATATCATTATATTTCGTCATTAGTATAATGCTTTAAAAAATTGATTCTCTACTAAATAATTTGATTATAATGTTTCAAAATATGTGAAAAAGTATAATATATCTTGTTTTCATTAATAGTTTCCTTTTTTATCACTTTTTAATATGAATTTATTCTTTTATTCTTTATCAATATATATTTTTTGTACATAATATTAAAAAATAATTTATCATAATTTAATAAAAATTGATGCACATAATTATTAAAAGAAAAATATATTATAGTTAAGTCACAATTAAAAATCAATTATGAAAAAATACATGATACAATTTTTGTTCTATATTCATAACAAATGAATAAACAAAAAGCTAATGAGATAAAAAAAAATGTTTTCATTATCAAGTGAGACAAGAGATAAGATAGGAAGAGGATAAATGAGAAATGAAAGCAAAAATAATTTTATGTCTAGCTTTTTTTTTCTTAAAATACAAAAAGAAAATATATGAGATGGAGATTATTACAATTTGTGAAAAAACTAAAAAAAAAATAAGAAGGAAAATAAAAATTATATTGATAAATATTTGGTTTAAGTACTTTTTTGATTTATGTTTCCATTTAAAAATGTTAAGTTGGTCTTCCAATTTTTTTAGTCTCAATTTGGTCTCAAATTTTTGAAAAACTAATGCAATTTGGTCTTTTACTTAAATTTCTTGGAACGGGTAGATGATTCTTTCATTAAAATTCAAACTCTTAATATGAATGATTTGCTTTGTTGATGTGATTAATATAATCCTAATGTCAAACGAAAATTATATTACCTTAAGTACTTTATAAAAGAAATAAAAAAATACACCATTTAATTTTCATCAATTCTTAAATATAATTTAAAAAATTCAATAAAATTTTAATATTATATATATAATTAAAAAAAAATCAAAATTTGGGGGGAGCCATGGCCCCTCCCTGCCCCAATAAACATCTGCCCCTGTATCACATGACAGTGTCAGTGTAATGTGACAGTAGTAGTATCTTCTGTCTTGTGTCATTACCTGCGCTGTCATTTACTTGATCTCAATTTAGTCTTGACTTTTGCTAAAATAAACATTGTATCGATATTAATAAAAATTATAATTTTTATATAAATATTGTATCGATATTTTTATTAAACGTGATATTTTTTACATGGCAAAATATTAAAAAGCAATCTAAAAATTAAAAATAAAAAGAACTAAAAGAAATTTAAACAAAATTTTAAAAAAGTTAATTTTTTTAAAATTAGAAAAATCCACGGACTGATACATGACACATATTTAATATTGTTAGTATAATATTAACAAAAAAACTTAATTGTTACAATTTAAAAAAAAAAATAGGATCAATTAAGATAATTTAGATTTTCATACAAAAGCGAAGAGCAAAATGATTTAAATCCAAAATTTTTAAAGATATCATGGTAAAAAGGTAATAATTTTAATTTAAGAAATTAGTTTATAACGTACACAAAAATGAATGAATCCACACACACACATATATATATATATATATATATATATATATATATATATATTCTTTTAATCAACATAGTTTTAAATAAAAAAATTTATTTCTTTCCTTCAAAAACTAACTATATTTTTTTAGCAAACCCACAAGCCAACTTTTTTAATTTAGGTTAAATCATTCCATAGGTCCCTATTTTTGTAGCGAAATCTCAAGTAGGTCCCCCCATTTTTATTTGACTCAATTGAGTCCCTATTCTCGAAAAGTCATTGCAATTGGTTCCTTTCTGTTACTTGACCAGTAACGGTGCTAATTATGTGCCACGTGTCAGCACGTGATCTTTTTGACTTTTTTTTTAAATTTTTTTAATTTTTTTAAATTTTTTTTTATAATTTTTTTAAAAAAAATTAAAATTGCCATGTGTCAATCTGACATTGTGCCACGTGGCAGAGACAGTGTGATGTGGCAGTGGCAGTGTCACGTGTCAATATTGGATGTGAAAAGTCTCAATGTAGTCCCTGTATTTGTTATTTTGTCTCAATTTGGTCCCAATTTTTTTAAAACTGAATCAATTTGATCCTGTATCAAATTTAAATTTTATATAATTTTTACAATGGTATTTTTATTATAGTTGATATTTTTAACAAAATTAAATTTATTTAAATGTATATTTTGCACTAATATTTATTTAAATTTTATTTTAAATATTTATATATCTATAATTTATAGATAAATGTTAGAGTTGCTTTAAAAATAGAAACTTTATAAATTCAAATATAAATTTTTTTAAAAAAATTATAACAATTCTAACATTTGTCTATAAATTATTGATATATAAATATTTGAAACAATATTTAAATAAAGTTAAATGCAAAATATACATTTAAATAAACTTAATTTTGTTAAAAATATCAATTATAATAAAAATACCATTGTAAAAATTATATAAAAATTAAATTTGATATAGGGATAAAATTGATTCAGTTTTAAAAAAATTGGGACCAAATTGAGACAAAATAACAAATACAGGGACTACATTGAGACTTTTCACATCCAATATTGACACGTGGCACTGCCACTGCCAAATCACATTGTCTCTGCCACGTGGCACAATGTCAGATTGACACGTGGCAATTTTATTTTATTTTTTAAAAAATTATAAAAAAAATTACAAAATTAAAAAAAAATTAAAAAAAATTAAAAAAAAAAAGTCAAAAAAACCACATGCTGACACGTGACACATAATTAACACCGTTACTGGTCAACTAACGGAAAGGAACCAATTGCAACGAATTTTCAAAAATAGGGACTCAATTGAGTCAAATAAAAATGAAGGGACCTATTTGAGATTTCGCTACAAAAATGGGGACCTATGGAATGATTTAACCTTTAATTTAAACACAAAAACATAAAATGAAAAGATTAAATACCTACACTAAATTGTGCTTCATATATATGAATTATGCCTTATAACAATTACATTAAAGTCACGGCCAAACTCATAATTTCATGTTAAATTCACACAACACTAAAATTGTGGTACATTATGTAAGGCCCATTAAAATAATTTCATTCATTTATGCCCTAAAGTAAAGGGCTGCCCCTTGTAATTGGACCTAGGGCTGGCCCAAGTGATAAAACTAAACCCTAATTTGTCCTAACACACTCACTTTCACTCTTCACAGAATCAACCGTCACTCTTTCTGCTCCGAGAGAGAGAGAGAGCTCTGCTAGGGTTCAATCGCCTTTTCGCTTCCAGTGAGCTCAAACCAATTTTTCCGCTTCTCGTAAGTCCATTCCAACTCGTGCTCATACTTCCTTCGATGTTTCTTCATGTTTGTTTTCAGCTAGGATTCTGTAGTGAGCTTATCTTGTGATCTGCTCCATTGTTTTCCAGTTCATAAGCATACCCCTAGAGTCGTGGTGTCCGTGGTTGCGGTTGAGTTCCTGTACTAGCATATTCCAGGTAAGGGAAGCTAGAACCCCCTTGTCTGGTGTGATTATGATGTGTGCCCTTTTAGTTTAATGATTTTCGAGTTTGATATATTGTCATGGATGTTTGGACTGGCTGGTTTTTCCTGTTTGGGATATGTTTATGTGTGTTGCAGGCGTGAACAATGGCAAACACTGATAATCTCGCCCAAACGAGCTTGCCTCGCCTAGGCGAGATGAGCAGAGGCTCGCCTAGGGCTTTCTGCGTGAGTTGTCGCTCAGGCGACCAAAACTCATTTTGAGCGAGCAGATGTCTCGCCTAGGCGAAAGGGATCTCGCCTAAACGAGATTACGCAAGGGCTACTGTCTTCCTTGTCGAGCTCTCGCCTAGGCGGAGGGGAGCTCGCCTGACCGAGAGTCATTCTCGCTTGAGCGAGACCCTCCAGCCTGAGCGAGGAGCTGGGCGAGGATGCATCCCGAGTTGTTGTTCTCTTTGTGCTTGGATGTTTAAAGTATGCTTATATGGGTTATTGTATGATGGCTTAATGGGAATGAGTATGCATGATTGAGAGGGGATTATTTGTGGGGGATTGTGAGCTTGGCATGATTTCTATATGAGTTATACATGAGAAGTTAGATACATATATATGTGCGTGTGGTCACAAATTTGGCATGAGCAACAATGGACCTTGATGGTTGGTAAACCAGTGGCATGGTATTGGTATGAGAGGAAGCATTTTACTGATGATTGGTAATGACGAGTTGGTGTTGATTTAACCGTGAGAAATGAGGATTGGTTATGGATGTTGGTATGAAATTTTATGTGTAATGTATGTGTAAATTCTTGGCTGTTTATATATGTTGGTCTGTGTCAGTGCGTAATTCCTTGGGGTCTCTAGGTGAGACTTTCAGGGTCGCGCTTCAGTGGTCGAGACGTAATTCCATGGCCTCTGTTAGTGGGTGTCCATGGTGGTGCTCCATCTATATGGTCTGGTAAGGATTCAAGGTAAGGTTGCATCCTGACACTCTAAGTAGTCAATTAGTCTCAACGGACTGACTCCTGTGGTGAGAGTAGCAGGAGGCCTGAAATTCATTAAGGCTAACCTTGTGTGTGAGGGAAATTGATTCATTGTAACACTTGTAACACTTAGCTCGGGGGTGAGCAGCTCGGGGGTGAGCAGAGGTATCCACCACAAGTGCAAGCATCCGCTGAATTCGACCAGGCTATATGTATCCGGATGAGTCGAGTCTTAATGTATTGATTGAAGGGTCATAACATGCTTGGGTGATAGATGTATATTGTATATGTGTATACTAAACTATGAAGGTACATTTGATTGCATGATAAAAATGTTGTTGGCTCTAGCTTACCCTTTTCTTGTTGGTTGCTTTGTATGTTGTTCTTCTATCTTCGCGATGATCATCAATTTTATTGATGGGAGCAGATGCAAGAGGTAACCGTGGTCAACAAGGGAGAGACGAATCCGCTGCTTAGCCTTCTTGGGCTAGACCTTCTGTCCTTCTTGGGCTATCTTTAGGGCTACGGCCCATGTACTTGTCCGCCTTTATATCTCTCTAGGATTCCAGTAAACTGTTTAACATGTTTCCTTTATTTTGGTGGCATCACGGTGTGCCTTGGTTTGTAAGGCGTTATGTTTAAACTCTAGGACTGCATTGTTATATTATAATTGTGTGACGTTTCTTTAATTACGCGCATTAATTAAATGGGACGTTACACATTACTACGAGTTTTGCTTAAGGTAATTATAAAAAGTAAATTAGACTGATTAAAATCATGTCTGGACCATGCAACTAGTCTTATTTGACACGATTTACCTAAATTTGTATATTTTTTTTTAAAATTGTCCATTTTGATAAATTAAAAAGTATAAATTGCATCAATTTAGTAAAAAATAAAAAGTTTCTAACTATTTTGTTTATTAATGGAAATTAAATGCATATACTGTAAAATCCTAGAAAATGGTATTAGTATTTTAGAAGTGATAGTAGTTTAAAAATAGTGAGACTCAGTTATTTTAATATTAAAAAAGGTTTTAGTATAAATAGAATTATTATAAATGAGTTTCATTATTTTAAAACACATTATCTCTTTAGAAACCACTTTTTTAGAGCTCTCTGACTTCTCTATAAAAGTTCTGTCTTTTCGGTTGTCTGATTGAAGAACCGAGACCGTATGATTGATCCTCTCAGTGAGCTCTTCAATTTGGATCGATCTCTGTTCGTGTAAGTTAAGTTTTTGCTATCTTTTTGGTTTTTTCTATTTTCTATTGCATGTAAGCCCTCTTTCGCTGGCATGTGTCGTTTTATTTATCAATATGAGTCTTTGCTGATCAATGATCATAATGATATGTCCTGATCATTCTTGCGATGTTTCTATGTGTAGATAAAGCATCCTGTGGAGTTAGAGACGTTTGACGTTTATAGAATTGTTTAAGCAGGATACCAGGTAAGGGAAACTAATGTCTATTATGTCTCACAAACCTGTTAGGAATGTTATTATATGATTATTCTGTAATTGACTGATGTGTTTGATTTGTGAATTGAGTTGTGATGTTTGAAAACGATAAATGCTTAGGTTTTATATGTTGTTTGAGAATAATCGTATGCTATGGGTGCGATGAATGCAATTGGTGTGAATAATTTCATAGCATTAATGTTTGATACTCGAATGGTCTTTGGTGGAGGTTTTGAAGTTGTATGGACTGGTTGAATAAGTATAATTTTGCTTAAATAAGTTTTTGTAGAATTATGCAGATTTGCTTACTCGTTGGGGGAGCCTACTCGTTGGGCGAATGAGTTGATCTGCAAAATTATACAGAACACTAATCTGCAGAATTATGCATATTCGCATACTCGCTGGGCGAGTGCTACTCACTGGGCTAGCACGAGCCAGTGGCTGGGCTAGTGCTACTCGCTGGGCGAATTTCCAAGTTAGGAACTTCTAGACCCGTACCAGTGGCTGGGTAAGTGGTACTAGCTGGGCGAGTGGTACTGTAACATCCTTAATGAATATTACTAATTTTTAATAAATAAAATTCCAATTAAAATAAATATCGCATTGATTATAACGATTTCCCAAAAACGCGAGAAATTTAAAACCATAACTGGTACCATACATAGTCCGAATGTACAATATCGCTAAATAGAAATGTTATTAAAATTCATCATAAAAATATTTACATCAAAATCGAAACAATAAATTTCCTTTCAAAATCTCAAGTAGCCCATGCTCTCCGTCTTTAAGCATCTCCTGGCTCACCTGTCACATCATCTGCTCCCGGATAACAAATTATCCGGTCATCGCCAAACACACACAGATAGGATGAGCTATGCACAATAACAATATAAACAGATATATGAAGTAAATATGTTTCCCAACCCAAAAATACATAATTAAAATCCTCATACTTTCCAAATCACCCAACCCTGACCTCATAGTCCTTCATGAGTCATATGTATGAACTAGTCTTGGGACTTCCCTGTGCTCCCACGAAACTAACTCATTCGTGGTCCAACCCTATGAGCCTATCCTGCTCATAGTCCTGCCCTACAAACTCCTTGCCCGTAGTAAAAACATCCAAGTCTCATAACTTGGACCCTGGCATGCACACAATCACCATATTATGGACTCCTCGCCCAATAGTAGCCGACGAGAACATCACAGTTCCCTGCCCATCGTGCGCCCGACACATGCAATCACCATACTAAGGACTCCTCGCCCATTAGTAGCCGACGGGAACTCAACCATTCCATGCCCATCATGTGTCCAACCACCGAGCACATCTCAGACCCCTATTGGACTTAGTCCTTCAAGCCCAAACACCACCCACATGCATATACATCCTATCCTTAGCATAAAACAACCAAAACGCACTCACAAGCACATGTAAAACATAGCAACTCGCATCAACTTGCTTAAGCCAGGGACACCCGCCCAAGCTAAGCCTTTAGCCTCGCTTAGGCTAGCTCACCTCGCCTGAGCAAGTTTAAAACAGTGAGCACAACACGTTATCTCGCTTAGGCGAGATCCCCTCGCCTAGACGAGATCATCCCTCGCCCAAACATTCAAATCAGTCTCGCCTGAGCTACGAATCACCCAAAAGCATCACACAGGACCACGATATCTCGCTTAGGCGAGGTCGTCTCGCCTGAGCGAGACCAGACTCGCTCAACACACTAAACTCCTCGCCTGAACGAGAAGTCGCACTCAACATGAGCACCCTTCCTTACGATCTCGCTTAGGCAAGCCACTCTCCATTCGCCTAGGCGAGAAACGCAGCACATGGCCAAAAACGAGGTTCTGCAAAAACCACATTTACCTTACCCAAAACCCTCATTGTTGACACCCAAACATGCAAGACTCTCCAGAAACATCAATTTACCCCAAAATTCCCAATCACATAACCAGATTTAGTAAAAATAAAGCTTAAGTTTTGTCTACTAAGGTTTGAACTTGTGACCTTCCACTCATAAGACCAAAGCACAACCATTATGCCGATTCTCATTTGGTGATATACACAGTTCAACATAAGTTTACATTACAATCTCCATACTCTTACATATTATTAAAAATCAATCATAAAATAACAACATATAATTGACATACATAGGACTCAAACCCAAGTCCTCTCACAAAATCAAAGTACTCTCAACCACATGAGCTAGCACTTTTCCACGTCACATTAAACAACAATTAATGCCATAAAGGCGCTTTCTACCCGTATTTATTAATTAATTAAATATTTAATTAATTAATTTTCACGGTCTTATAGGTACTAGCTGGGCGAGAATGGGCCAGTGGCTGGGTGAGTGCTACTAGTTGGACGAGTGAGTCAGAACCTGAAACTTGTATTTTTGAGTTAAATTGGGTGGTATTTTAGTTATCATAGAAGCTTTGTAATTATTATGAATGATGAGTATATGGTGTGAGATTGTTTATATGAGACTGAGTTGAGATTGGTTGATGCTAACCCAAGGAGGATTAGTAGTGATTGTGGTAGTGTATGCATTGAGGTAGGGATTGTCTTGGCAGTTATTCTGACCCTCTAATAACCATCCATTCAAATTCTCAAGTAGAGAGGAATGGGGTATGTGGTAAGAGGAGCAGGAGGTCGTAGCCTAGGGATTTTTCCTTGACCATAGGTGTTAACAAACTTACCTTGTATGTGGTAGAGTTTTCACTCTTAATCTGTCGCTCTATAGAGCATGAGATGCCACTACAAGTGCAGAACTGACTAGATCCGACCGCAATGCATGTATCCGGATTAGTTGAGTCGTAGTTTATAAATATATGTATATGGATATTTGTTTGTCTGTAGTTGTTAGATATATTAATTTTATATGGTTTAATAAAATTCTTTAAAAGTCATTAGCTTACCCTTCTTCTGTGTTTCTGTCTTGTGTTGTATGTTTTCCTTTTGCGATGATCACCCATTCAGTGGGAGCAGTGGTGGTTGCAGTTTCAGAGGCACCTGTGGAGGTTGAGGAGCCATATTTTAGGTCGGAAGGAGGTCTCAGTGGGGATTTGTTGTAAGTGGTTAGCTTGTGTTTAGAGTTAGAAATGTTTGGTATGTATAATTGATATATTTATATAGTCCGATCATTTGTAAGACTGTATTAATATACTTTATACATTTGTTTATTTGTTTTGAACACTAAGGTGAAATATCCTATTTTATTAGTTTTAAGCTGTTAAAATTGGAATGTTACACATACATAAAAGTACAAAAATTACAACAATTCTGACAGACAGGTAAGGTAGTCCCTTTCTTACCCTTTAGTGTTATTTGGAGGAACATTGATTTTTTTTTTCTCTACAAATTAACTTAATGGTATTTGCATGTGTCGTTAACTAACATCTCATCATAGATTTAACTGACTTTACTAATATATTCTTTTGATCAATATTGTTTTAATTCAGTGTCTAGATGAGTACAGTAGAAAATATTTATGTAAGTTATTATGAAAGTTAGTTCATATTTTTACTAGCAACTTGTTTTCCAATAATAACAACTTAGTTCTACTTTTTGTAATTAAGATAAGAGAATATTTTATATAACTTTACTTAATTATTTAACTTATTTATATTTATTTATGAAACTTTAAAAAACTACGAAAGAAATTTCAAATTTAATAGAGCATAATTTCATAAATCAATATTTATTTTCTCTTTTGAATTAAAGCTTGTAATGCTTTTATATTTTGACTAAATTGAATGTTATGTCTTGTATAAGTAAACCTTTATTACTTGGTTGGACAGTCATTTCCAAAGCTTATACTTTCAACAACTTACTGATAAATGTTCTACCTTTTTATACATTTGACGTTTAATTTTTTTTTTCCAGAGCCACTAGAGTTTGGTTCCTAATAGAAGCCATAATGTCATGTCTTGTTCATCTAATAGAAAGATAGATCCTTCTTCCACGATAAAAGAATGAAGAAGTTATACATGTCAGATCGGCACAAATGCAACACAAAATAATATTTTTTAAAAAATATAAAAATGAATGAATCGAGTATATAAATGAATGAAAATTTTAATTTATAAGTTGATTTTAATAAATTTGAAGTCTATTTCTTAATATAGTATCAGAATATAGTCTATAATTTATCTTAATGAAATTATTGTTTGTTGAATCTATTATTGTTTGTTGAATCTATTGTTTCATTTATTATTGGACTGTTATGAATCAGCCATTAATGTTTAATTTCACATCTGAGATCTGAGATGTATATATATCTACATGAGGAGAGATATATTGAAAATCTCACATCAGGATTAAAGATAAAATTAAATTAAAGTATATAAGTGAATGTAAATCTCAATTTATAAATCAATTTTATATGATTGAATTTAATTTAAAATCTACTTAAAAAATTTGAAATTCAAATTCAAATGAACATGAGAAAATTTTCTAAGACATAGGTAAATCTATTTTCTAATGATCATTTTGATTGTTGTAGCATATTCTTGACAACATTCCAGAGACTGAGATCACAGTGCCACAAATTTCCAATACTCACATCTCGGCCTTCGGGAAAATAGAGCCATTAGCCAAAATAATAATCGAGAAAAAAAAGAAGCAAATAATGTATGGGCCGAAATAAAAGAACCAAAAGTGGGGCATAGCATGGGCCAACGAAAGGAAGTCCTTCCCCTCATTATTCAAACAGAAGTTTAAGACCCAAAATGTGTTTTCAACTTGGTTCACGCATTCCTTGTACACTCGCGTGTGGTTTCATCTCACAGTGCTGAATTGAAATGTGAAGAAGGCTTCACACTCGTAACAGAAAACGAAACCCAAGGAGCATATGTCAGACTTATGTGAGAGAATAATATATCAATATCATCTCCAAAGACGACGTCGTTGAGGTACGCCTTCTAAATTCTCATTCTTTTGCTATAATCCAATGATTATGGCTTCCCTTTCGATTGTAGATACTTTCACAATCACTTCTTCAAGCCTTAATTTGAACCCAACTGAATTTCTGGAACTCCAAATTATATAGGAAGTTCTTTTTTTTACCCTTGCGATTCTCGCATAATAACAGGGTCCCAGGGTATAAAATAGCAAAGAGGTGTGTTTGTTGTACGTAACATTGTTTTCGGTTTGTTTTGTTTTTCTGTCAAGTATTCTGTTGAGGAAATGTTATTAGGTTATTTCTTTTAAAGAACATTGTAAAATCTTGAGAGATGCATAACGTTTTTTTTTCTGTTACTTGTTCTTTACTCTATGAATTTTTACTTTTTACATGATATGAAACTGCGTTTTCATTCGGAGCCTTCATTCAAAAGCCTAAATTTGAAATTCAGTGCAATAGAAATTCTATGCAAACCTTTTCTGTGAGCTTAAAATGAAAAACAAATGTTTAGTTTGGATTAATTTTAAGGAATTGATTGTTATGTGGGCTTTTACACTTTTTCATGAAGGTAAAAAAAAAATCTTTGAAAAATGAGCTAAACTAACGTGTAAGCGAATTCCATTATGAAACTGGGTAATTGGTTATAGAAATATTATTTTGGATTTGTGTGCTCTCAGATAGGGGTTTCAGCACAAGATGTCTCTCCGAATAAAGGCAGTGGTAGATAAGTTTGTCCAGGAGTTGCAGGAAGCGTTGGATGCTGATATTCAGGATAGGATCATGAAGGATAGAGAGATGCAAAGTTACATAGAAGAGCGTGAACGTGAGGTTGCGGAACGTGAGGCTGCTTGGAAGGCTGATCTTTCTCGTCGTGAGGTATCTACTAATTACCCATTTCTCTCATATTTGTAATCTTTTTAATTTTTCTTACTTTAATGTGCTCCCTCCTAATGGGATAAGACTGTTGCTATTGTAATAAAGGTTGTGATGTTTGAGAGTCCATGTGCGTGTTGATTTTTCTGTGTAAAGGTCTCAAACACACTTTCTTTTCAAAGATACAATGTGTTACTTCTCAGTAATTGAAGCTTTGGAACGTGAGCCAACTAAATGCAACATATCCAAATACTCTCTCTCTTTGTTAATCACGTAGCTTCTCAAATTCTGAACTGTAAAATTGATCGTTATGTTCTTCTAAAAGATAATATTGAAAAGACCTATTAACAAAATACTCTTTCAACACATCAATAATTTAACATTTTAACTTCATAATAAAGCAAAATAGAAAATCACAATGATAAAGTTTCATAATACATTAGTACTAAATAAGATCAAACTACATAAACGATCAAATCATATATAACTTTATATAAACTCGACTTATTAAAGTGATAACATTTTAAAAGGGAGTTAGTTTCTTCAAATAATTTGAGTTTCCAGTAAAACGTTTTCTGGGGCCAATGAGGGCAAAATTTCAAACTCACTTCTTGATTTCAGAGTTTTCTCGAGTTTGTTTTTTAATGAATAATTCACTCATTTTACCTGCCTGGAATTGTAAGAGTTTACTTAAAAGTTTGACAACCATGGTTGTAATGTGCATTCTACATTACCTTTCACATAGACTCTGAATAACATCATACCATTTTTGAGAAAGTGAAATTTAAGTCTAACTTAAACTCACAACTTATTTCTAAAGTGATTTCTAAGAAGAGATTTGTACTCACTTATTTACTATAATTTGGTTTTATATCTAATCTATGTAGGCTCTTTAACACACTCCCACATGCCGAGATCTGAACATCTCAGGCGTGAGATTAAACTTGAGTAGGATAGGCTCTAAACAACTTTAATACTGCCTTAAGAAAGTGGAATTCAAGTCTAACTCAACATCACAAAATTGGTTCAGTAAGGTGAGGTTTCCACCATAATTTGGCTATATTTCTAATCCATGTGGGATATCCAACATATACATGATGAATAACTATAGACTTCCTCTCAACTTTTGTTTTTGGTTCAAGTGAGGACTGACTACAAAGGTGGGCATTGGAGTAAGTCCAGAGGGGCATGGGAAGGGGATGAACTGCATTACAGGGTTTGAACCCATAGTATGTGTCCTACAGCCTGACCTGTGTCATTGGGACACTCCCATAGCTATGCTTCTGTTAATTTTTACATATAAGAATTGTCTTTGTTATGCAAACATCTGAGAAAGTTGAACCCAAATTATTTTGTTACTGTTGCTGCAAGACTCTAGTAGTACTTTGCACAATAATCAATAAAAGATGCCAATGATTGTAAAATACTGTTTATGGTTGATCAGATGAAGTGAAAGAATACTGTTGTTCCTAATTTAGTTTTATTGATAAAACTCTGATTACCTTCCTTTTATCAGCTGAGCATGGAAATGGCTGTGCATGAATTATGGCTTATATTTTTAGGTAGGTAGTTCTCAATGTCTAAAAATAAACAAAAAATATGGAAATGTTAACTGTGTTCTACACTTCTACTGGGCATGGAAATGGCTTTGCATGAATTATGGCTTAAATTACTAGGTAGTTCTCAATTCGTCTAAAAGTACATAATTTTTTAAACAAGTCGTTCTTAGATTTTTGTCTCAGTAGTAGTTCCCTTTCCTAAATTTTCTGCTAGGCCCCTCTGGTATTTTTATGCAAGATCTGTGATAGCAATGTGGCAATGCCAATTTCACTTGACTTTTGACAGAAATCCTATTATGTGACATATGACCTACATTTAATCACGATGTAGCATTTCATTTTATTTTCCTAATTTCTAAATTGTGAGCTTGCGGTACACCAGTGAATATCTCATCTCTTCTTTTGGTGAATAATTGACAAAGTGAAATGCAGTAGATTAATTTGAAGTTGATGATACATTGATATTGATGCAATTTCAGTGAACTGCTTCTGAAATTGAAGAAAGGAAGCAAACTGGCCTTTAGACACTTGAAATTATACAAGGAAGTGATTTTTTATCTAAAACAATGTGAGGTTGATTATTTTGAGTATTTTGTACCAGATACATTGATATTGACAAATTTTAGTCAAATGCTTCTGAAACTGAAGAAAGAAAGCAAAGTGGCTTTTAATCATGTTTACGGAGAAATTATTCTTTATGTATCACAATCTGAATAAATGAAGCTTTCCAACCCCCAAATTTCTGTGTTTGACACATAATGAACCCCTTAATAGGAGTTATGACTCAATTAATAGAAATGATTCTTTATGTATCACAATCTGAATAAATGAAGCTTTCCAACCCCCAAATTTCTGTGTTTGACACATAACGAACCCCTTATTAGGAGTTATGACTCAATTAATATTTTGGAACAATTCTAAATATAAACAACAATCCCTAAAACTTTAAGCTAGAGATAACAAATATAACTAAAACTTTTGCTTCATGGTTGCAAGAAGCAGACTAAATATATAGTGTAAGAATTTCAAAAAAGGGTTAAGCAGTAACTTAAGTAGCTGACTTGTAAGGTCTTATATACTATTATTTGACTTCATCTCTAGTCCATATGAGATCTTTAACACATCCCTCACATCAAAGAATGAACATTTCCAGTGAAAAATTAAATATTTGTGGGTGAGTCCTATAACAGATGACATAACAAGCTCGGGAGAACTTTGATACCATCTTATGAGTCTTTTAACAGATGACATAACAAGCTCGGCATGACTTTGATACCATCTTAGAAAGTGGGGATATAAATAACTCAGTCTCATAAAATTGGTTTGTAAAATGAGATTTGCAGTCCATTTAACCTTACTTTTAGTCAATGTGATCCTCAATAATCATCTGAAATCTGAATCATGTTCTTCATATTAGATCTGAAGTTGAAATTCCTTTGCCCTAGGAGTCTACCTTTGGCATATTGTTTTAGTGATTGTTGTTCTTGCCATCAATTCATCAGATGACACCAGAGAAGCCCCTCTGCAAAATGTTTCTTCCTTAGACTTGAGCGTTATATTTTCAGGCATTTCTACTCTACACCACACTTCTTTTTACGTCTTTAATGACTGATAACATGTTTCAGACACGTTCCTGGGACCTAGTTTATGTTTTGTGAAGATATAATGTGCTACATCATTCAGTGGCCTATTTTACGTTTTGTGAAGATGTGTGCTACATTATTCGTCAAGCATAAATATTGTTTCATTTGGGAATATGAAACAAAAAAGATTGAAATTGACCGAACAATCTAACAATATTTCTATTTACCAAAAAAAATATCCATTGTATGAAATTTCCATTTATGACCCTGCAATTAAAGAACAAAAAATCAGACATCTTCACTGTCCTCAATTTTTGAATGTTCCAGGCTGAGATTGCCCGACAAGAAGCAAGGCTGAAGATGGAGAGAGACAATCTGGAGAAAGAGAAAAGTGTTTTGATGGGAACTGCGTCAAATCAAGATAACCAAGATGGAGCTCTTGAAATTACTGTAAGTGGTGAAAAATACCGTTGCCTCAGATTTGCCAAGGCGAAAAAATAAGGCTTTGCTGCGGTGACAAAAAGGAAATCTATGATCTTCATTTCTGTACCTCCCCTGAAAGAGGACTAGTGCTGCCGAGGAGCCCACACGAAAAGCCAACCTGAATTTATGCACCTCTAGGAACATTTATTGAAATCAAACTGTTCAGTGGTGGTTTACAATTCCTGTTGTGATAGTGTTTTATGACTTGCTCAATTATTTTATTGATTTTTTCTTGTGATGATGTTGATGCTTTGTTTTGCTGAAAATACAATTTTGGCTTTATAATTAATTCTCAGAGGATTGTACGCGAGGAGATATCAGTCTGAAGTATCTATTGAGAAAAAATGACAATCAGCCAAGATGGTTTTGACAGCAGAGTGCATGGTTTCTGGGTCATGAAAAGGAGTGCAGAAGAGCAAAAAAAAGGCCCTAATGCATATTTTGATGGTGAGAAAGAAATTGAGTACCAAAGAAAATAAACGAAGGGAATACAAAAGAAAAGAAAAAAGAGTGAAAAATAAAATTGTTTAGATGATTTGAAAAAGAATAAAAATGAGTAAAAAGAAAGATGATTTTATTTGTTATTAATAATTTGTGTTATTATTTATATATATATATAAAATCTTTTGTTTACCCCTACTTTCAGCACAAATTCATGTCCTTGCACCCCCTGCTAACAATAAATAGGCTAAAGCAAAGTAAACAAAGGTTAAAGGACATTATTAAAAAGATTCCATAATTAATTTGCGTGTCACCTATAGGGGCAACAGGCTAGTTTTGTTTTATTAATTAATTAATTGTAGTTACCACCCATTCAAATGTTGTGCAGAAAAGTCTTGTGTGAAGCAGGCTACAACATTTTTTTTCATTGAAAAAAACCGGGGAAAATAGGTAGGATTTTTGCACTTTGGGGGCCCATTGCCGATCAAGTTATAACTTCAAAGATGAAAAAAAAGAGAGTAAAAGATAGAATAAGTTGAACATTTTTAACTAGATACAAACAATTTTTTCCTTCACTTTTACAGGAACTTTTTGTTTACTTTTTTCCAAAGCCTAAAGTACTCACAGTTAAGTTTTTTTTTTTTCTGTGGAGAATCACAATGGCTGCCCAACTTATGTTTTACTAAAGTCACCTTTGGAACAAGTTGCAGATAATTTAAGGTAAGCCTGGTAACGAGACAACATAGTTAATGATTGTCTTGTCACTCTCATGCGCATGCTATGGATTCTTTCCTATACCAAATTCTCAGGCAACATGGCAGCACAAAAATCAGTCAAGTCAGTTTTCTTTTTCCAGATGTCAACCATGGTCGACACTCCTCACCAAATTTCAATATTAATTATTATCCAGTCTGGCCAATCTTGAAATTCAATACATCCGATTCATTCTTGCGAAGACGAACAAAACCAAATTCTGATTCAAATTATTCTGTGTTTTAGTTTGTACAGTCACCACATCATTAAAGTTTAATTAAAGGATAACAAGAAAACAAATCCAATTGCAAAACTAGGATCTGTTTAAACTGGGAATTTTCTTATATTCGATATATGGTGAAAAACAAATAGAATAGCATCAACCAATAAGAATATCATATGTACAGCTTAGCCCTTTTTTCTCTATAGCCTATCCTGCTCTAAACCATTCTCTTTCCCCTTTTCTTCAGCCATAATCAAATTCCTCCTTTTATTTGTACAAACTATAGTTGAAACCATGAAATTATTAGAGATTCATTTTATCAATGAAACTCAATACAATCACGATGGAAACAGCCCTGAAAGTGGAGCATGTTTAGAATGGTGTTGACAATGGCTTGAGGTGTCAAAGTAGCATCAACTTTAAGTATTCCTTCGCAGTCATCAATCTTTAGCAAATCTAACTGAGATTGCAGAAGTGATGCAGGCATATAATGTTTTCCTTCTGCAGCTCTGGCACTAACTCGAACACTCAGCACTTCAGCAGGAGCATCCAACAAAATGAATTTAACAGGACTTGCATAAGTCCCCCATTTATAAGCAGGGTAACCTGATCTAAGCATTTCTCTATATTGATTCTTCAAAGCAGAACAACCAAGAATCAGACCCTTTTCATTATCCAAGTATTCATTTATGACATCACGTAGTGCTTCAAGCCATGGCATCCTGTCTTCATCTGTGAGTGGGATTCCCTTTCTCATCTTTTCTGTTGTATTGGAAGAAATGAGATGAAAACAAAACAAAATGAGAAAAGAAATGAGAAAACAGATAGAAACAGTCCTTGTGCGTAAACCACACACACACCTTTGTTTAATTCAGAGTGAAAATCATCAGCATCAAGATACTTATACTGTATTTCTTTCTCCAGCCTCCGACCTATTGTTCTGTAAACACATAACCAATAAAAAGTGTTAACCAATCACTAGCAACAGAAATATTCAACAATGATCATCTCTTTCTATAAGTTTGTATACATAAACACTTTCATGCCTTCTGATTGATGCTGTCTTTCACATTCTAATGTCAATTTATTTCTGATCCCCAAAGATTTATAACAAAAAACAGAGAAAAAAAAAGAATGTTCAGTGATTCTCGGGAAAACAAATATACGAAAACATCAAACAGATTGAAAATTAGTAAAAAATTTTAATGTAATCCAAAAATGAAAACTGAATATGAAAACAGCACCACCATAACAACAAAATGTGTAAAAAAGAAAAAGAAGAAGCTTACGTCTTTCCAGCGCCACTGACACCCATGATAACGATAACTGCACCTGTTTTGCATCCCAGATATGAATTCAGTCTGTGCAAATAAGAAAGCAAAAACATTGAACAAGAGAAAAAAAAATGGTGAATCGTTACCATCTTTTGAAGCCATATTGATCTATCTGGGATTGGTAATGAGAGATACGAAAAAATTGTTGAGAGGTTATGTGTATATGAAACAATTGAGACGTGAAAAACAGAGCGAAAGTGCAAGACTTATATATGCAGGAAGGTAATTTGTGATGAAGGTCGCAATCACATTGAATTCTGAGCAGAGTCACCTCACGCGGTTTGAACTAAATGGTAATAATATAAAAAATAATAATAAAAATGTAACGTGTTAGAATTTGGAATGTTGTATGTGTTGTTGAAGTAAGATGTGGAGAGTGAGTAGGATCCGAGTCATTGCATTGGGACGTCTCAATCCAAAGCACCTGCAACTTACTCTTTTCAAACTCGGTTGCCTCTGATTGTGACAACAACCAAAATCAAACTTCTAATTTTCTTTATTTCTCTTATACTTTTTTTAGTAACAAAAATTACAGATATAGAATAAAAATTTAATTTTACTATTTTTTTTATATTTTATTAACAATTAATGTCTTTAGTTTAATTTTTAGTAATTATCATCCGTTTATGGGAAATAATGTTTGTAACGTTCCGAAATAATTATTATTTGATAAAAAAATGAAATTATTTATTTTTATAATAAAATTTGTTTAGAAAGAACATATAAGTGAATAATTTTTAGATATCGTTACGAATCATAAAATTTGATGACATTGAACTATGATAACTAAGTACTTTGAGGTCATTTTAGACAAATTTATCGAGATCATTTCGGACTTAACATGGGTAATAAATATATGTTTATACTCATTATTTTTTAGAGGGTGAAGTCATTCTAACTCTTCTAAACTCATGTAGAGAATGAAATTTAGGTGACAAGAGTTGAAGGAGATTCCTATAACAGGATTAGTAATTAAGGGAACACCATGTTGACCATGCTGACAATGTTATAGTGAGTTAACCTTATCATGAAAGAATAATTTTAGAATTGGTAAATTTGGTCCGATCGTGATATTGTACTGCCAGGTTACATGACAAGTGCAAGACTTCATAAATATTCAACTAAATGCATAAATATTTTAGAATTGAGTCTAGGTCATGTTAGTGTCTTAATGAATAGTAGTTGTGATTGAATGATATTATGTTATATACTAGATGGATGAATTAATATGTTGTTTGAGCATATAAATGATTAAAATTTCATTAGTTTACCCTAAGTATTGTATTGTGTTGTGATTTTTATTTTGATTTTAAATTAAAAAAGTAAGTTAACGAATCATTGAACCAACCTGTCTCGATTTATCTTTACTCGTCAATTAGAGAGATGAGACGGGCCAAAGCGGTTTCATCTTAATGTAACATTGAATAGCACATGATTTCTTACACCATTTAATGAAACCTTTCTTGAGTAGTTGAGTAGCACACGATAAGTTCAAGGGAGATCACTCAATTAATTGTTTTCGATCTTACCAATTGGAACGATGAGTACATATTTCACTTTTGATTAATGCTACATATACAAGACGTGCGTATTGTTTGTATCGTTTAATTGTATTTGGTTTTATTTTATTTTGCTCTTATCTAAGAAATTTGATGGGTGCATGAAAAAATTTGATGGGTGCAGGAAGAAACAACCCAAATCCTATCCTTGCAATTCATTTGCAAAATTTTAAGAACTCGGTCAGAGAAGAGAATGTTCATATCATTACATGGCTATTACAAATGTTGATAAACTTCCTAATGTGACAAATCACATTGCCAGCACACATGATATTAAGAACAATAGAACATGATCGAACAAAAAATTCTATTGTATAAAATATAGCATGTTTCAGTTGTGATCAACACTAGTGTTTCGGAATACAACCATCTACAATAACAAAAACAACATGTCTACCATTTTTCTTGCTAACTGAACAATTTAATATTATCTTAATGCAGCTATAAAGTCACGCTAATTGTCTATATGTTATACAGAATTCGTCTACTTGAACAAATGGGCAAGATCAGGATCATCCAAATCCACATCCAACCATCCATTTAACTTCATATATTCTACATAATGATCTGGCGGCTGCACTGGGCGAGCACGTTTGGGAGTAAAGCTGTGAATTCTTGCAAGGTCTTTGGCAAGCCATTTAACATATGTCTGGTCCACTGGAGGAACAATTTTAAGTAATATTATGTCATTCTTTTCTTGCTTCTCCGGTTTGTCTCCCCTGACAAATTTGTTTCCCATGACAAATTAACCTGAATGAAGATTTTTGAAAAATATGAGTTGCACAAGGTATTTGAGTGTAACTAGCTGAGGTGATGTATACTGCAGTTATTAAACACTGAAATCGACATGTTTAGTTAGCATGTGCTCATAAATAAAGCTTGTGAAGAGCAGAAGCAGCAAGCAGCACTAAAATTTCTTTGGTCCTGTTTTGAATGAATTGTTTCGGTCAAGTACATACAGGAAACGTGCTTATCATAAAAGCATTAATGTTAAAAGCTACTTCTCAACAAGTTGTTTTGGGCTTGGATGTACTCTTGCATGAGTACGTAAATGATAAGTTCTGCTAGGAGATTTTTTAACAAAAGCTTCTCTTTGATGAAATTACTAAAAGGTGCATATTTGAAATTACAGTATCAAATGCAGAAAAGTTAATAACCACAAATTTAATAATTTTACAAAGTTTAGGAAACATACAACAACATAGAACATCCAAAATTATCGCAAATTGGTTTATGAAAGACATGGTAATGAAGAAACACATGAGAGTGCATTGCCTCAACCGTGGAAGTTGATCTCTATAGTTATAAACATAGTTGATACAGAGTGACCTTGTATGGACAGTGTCAACCATGCATAAAATGTTAAAACCAACTATTCCTCTCCTTGACCCAACAATTGAATCTGTCTGCTGGAAAAAATTCTCATACAGTTTAATATCGCAGTCAATAAGCCCACTAACCAGTTTCAGTAACAATACTGTAGCTTCTGGTTCCAAAGTCATTACATACAACTCGTATTGTAACTGACACCTTCAACTACCTCTCGTTGCTAAACTGAGCAACAAGCATTAACCACACAGTCTATAAATCAAGGGAACAGTTTCTTGGCTTACATATTTATGCTGCTTTTTTCATCTCCAAGGCAACACTACCAGGACTTTTGGTTTTACAAAAGAAGTTAGTATAATGTAGATAACTTTTTTTACATAACATATCATGATTCTCAGACAAAATTTTCCTAGTTTCTTTCGTTCTGTTTCAACTCCCCCAACTCAAAAATCAACAGAGGCAACTACTTTATATTATTAGTGAACACTTTCTTCAAAAACAACTTGTCAACATAGGTTCCACTATTCACCATTAAAATGTTTTTGAACTGAAGGTTGGCATAAAAAGAAAATTAGTCTACCATAAGCATTTACATCAGAAATAAACAAAACTGGTTTGAGTATTAGCCATTTCTAAGGGTGGCAGGTGGCATGAGATAACTCATAGTACTCTCACGCACATTAGTGATTTCTTGAATGTGGAATCAAGGTTATAACTTATAATCCTCGTCTTTTCCTCCTAATAAATCATTAATATGAAAAAGACGGGAAAAAATTATGCCTAATGCAACGTCTCACAATTACTCAGAAGACAGAACAGAGGTTCAAAAGCTCGCTCCCATAAACTCCTATAGCAAGAACAAAAATAATAATGAGTGAGACAGAATCATAATTATACTTTTTGGAAAAACCCAAATCCAAGTCCTAACCTAAGTCCCTCTTTCTAAAAACACAGAATAGTTCAATTCCAACCAAATAGCAATATGGTAATTCATAACCCCACAATCACAAAATGCAAAAAATATGCGTAGCAAGCCACACAACGAATTTAACAATTGAAAACAAATAAATGAATGAAATAAAGATAAAACTAAAATTACAAACACTAACATTCTCAGAAGCAGTAATCAAATTGGAAACTTAGCAAGAAAAGTTAATCGCATTGGAACATACCTACCTTCGCAGATGGTTCGACGATAACTGGTTCCGAATTATACAGTTGATTCAGAGATGGATAATATAACGACGAAAATGGCTCATCTGCGCCACAAGTTCACTGGTACCATTATTTTCCTGCGATTTATTAAATAGTTTTCAATTCTGTATATTTCTTTCCCTTCATTTTATTTGTTTTATCAACAAACGGTGGAAATATAGGTCCAACAGTCGACGTTCCTTACATTAATAAAAGTAGACATCTTTTATATTTATTAAATAATTGCATGCTTTCTTAATTTTCTTTTGGATTAAATATTTTTTTTTCTTTTAACTTGTAGTCAAATTAAGAAATAGTTTCCTTTAAAATTTTGAGATAATTTATTCTTTCACTACAAATTTTTCACTATAAAAATTTTGTAAATTTAATTATTTTAATAATTTTATTAAATTTATTTGATATAATATATATATATATATATATATATATATATATATATAATATAATAATATTTAAATTATATATATATATATATATATATATATATATATATATAATATGATAATATTTGAATTATGTATATCATTATAATATATGAATTATATATGAATTTGAAACATCAACCACTCGTAACAAAATTTACTTTTAAATAATTAAATTTATACACTTTTAAACATAAAAGATTAAATTTGTTTAAAATTTTAAAAATAAACTAACTTTTATTTTTACTTAAGATCAAAAGATAAAAATATATTTAATTTTTTATTTTATCCATGATTAATTTCACATTCTCATTTCATTTATTTAAAAAGATTAGTAAATAAAGAAAAAAAATAACTCTTCGTCAAGAACACCTGCTCATAACATTAAAGATAAATAAAACAAAAATATGAAAAACATTACATAAACTTTATTGATTGTTATACTTTATATCATGCATAAATGATACCATCAATACTTTTCCTCTTTTTCAAATTTAAAATAGTTTTCATTTTTATTTCTTTTTGTTCCGTCTGAACATTACCAATAAAATTAAAGTTAATTAATTATTCTTTGTCTTTTATTTTGTTCATGTCAAGTTAGTTTTTAAATTTTCTTAATTTTAATTTAATTTTAAATTTTAAAAAATTGATACAATTTAATAATTTTTGTTAAATTTCTTAAAACAGTTTTTATTAAAATTGAAGCGTCAGTAAATATAATTTGTTTTGTTAATGTAACTAAGACTAAAAACATACCGATAACCAACATTTTTTAATAAATAAAATAATTTTTAAAATAATTTTCATTTGTTATTAAGATTTTTATTTCGTATAATTTTTATTCTAATAATTTAACGCGGGTAGTATTGTTTGTCTTCTTTTTTGTTCATTTTGTTCCGTGTGAATGTTTCAACTAAAATTAAAGTTAACTAATTATTCTTTGTTTCACATTTCATTCATATAAAGTTAGTTTTTAAAACTTTTTAGTCTTAATGTAGTTTTAAATGTTGAAACATTGAAACAATTTAATAACTTTTGATAAATTTTTTAAAATAGATTAAATTTTTTTTTATCAAAATTGAAGCATTAACAAATATGGTTTGCTTTATTGGTGTTGAATAACCAACTTGACATTTTAGAAATAGATTAAAATTAAAATTTTCTCTTTAATTTTCTTTTTCTTGAACTTCATAATTTTTAATTGCAACCCTATTATTTCTAAAATGATTATTTTATGTTTTGTAAAAGTAAGTTTTGAATTATCTGTTCTGAAATTTTTCTAAAATAAAATTTTCGGATTTTTCTGATATAAATGTTAGAACATAATTTTTAAAGTAGAATTTTCAAAATATGTCTTTTTGAAGCACATAAAATACATTTTAGAACATAGTTTTTTGGAATATAATTTCTATAATAAAATTTTCAAAACATTTGTCATATTTTCCTAAACAAACTTTTTAGAACAAGCTTTTCATAACATATTTATTTTATGTGTTTAGAAACGACCTTTCTAAAACCAACTTTCTATGACATATATGATAATATCTTAAATAAGCTCTTCAGAACGAGTTTCTTCTAATTTTTTTTCTTCTTTTTCCTCGTCTTCTCAAAAAGTGTAATAGACAATGAACATGCAACAATAATAATGACAGTGGAATGACATTATGACAGCAGTGAGGAGGGATAAATTTTATCTTTTTCTATTATTATGGAGGTACAATTAATAATAATAGAGTGCATGAAGAAAAAAGCTCAACTTCATTCTCTTAGCCCAATTCCCTTTTCCATTTGGGTCTTTCTTCCTACACCCCTATATTTTTTCCTGAACCTTCATATTTCTACCCTTGATTAGAAAATATTACAAACCCTGATATTTCTCCCTTCTCTCAATTATCAGTTCCCCACAAACAACTTCACAAATGCATATGCGTTGGGTAATAATCTTATAACAATTCTCAGTTCCTACACCTATAGGCATGACATTTTCTCTTAATATTGAAAGAAAATTTTCAAAGGAGCTTCTTCTTAAAGTTTCCCAATAGACATTGTTCATCTAAATTCATCGCTTTTGGGCAAAAATTGATTTTCCCATAAGTTTGACCAAAGAAGACAAACAAATTCACCCTTGCTTTTGCGTTTTTGGAGTCTCTCGCTGCACTTCTCTTTGTTCCATTTCTCCACCGTAACTTCAATGCATACTTTATAAATTTATATCATAAAGTATATAATTCACAAAGTAAATTTGTATAACAGATTGTGCAATTCAAAATTTAAGTTGTGTTTTAGATTGATTATTTAATTGTATAAGTTGGAATGTAATTTGTATTACAAATTATATTTTAAATTTGCATTACAAATCATGCAATCTCAAATGTAATTTTTCATTCTGAATTATCTTATAAATTTATATTACGAATTGGACGATCTAGAATATAATTTTGTATTATAAATTATATAACTTGAAATGTTTATAGTTTTACAATCAAAATTATAATTACAAGATGGGTATAATTAGAATTTAACAAAGTATGAAGATGCCCGAATAAATTTCCTTTTTATTTTACTTTGGCCCATAATTAATAACCCAAGATTATATGAGAGGGTCAGGGTTTTTCTAAGTGCACTTCATGTGATACTGTATAATAAATTTAAAAATATATTTTAAAATAAATAATCTATAATATTTTTTAATTACAAAAATCAAAATTATTTAAATTTATTTTAAATATATTTTTAAAATATTAAAAATTCAAAATGAGTTAAATTAAATAGAAAAAATATAAGAAAAATAATATACAAGAAAATGACTCATAAATATATTATTTTAATATTTTATATATTTTTATCTCTTACGTTCAATAATTTTAATAAATATTATAAATAATTTATCGACAAATGTTAGTTTTTAGTTTTTGTTAACGGGAAGTTGAATCCACAAGTTCTTCCACTCTTGTCCATAATCTTTTCCCTATGTTCCCTTATATCTAACAACTAAACACCTTACCACTCCTCTCCTTTTTCTTCTCCTTTGCATAACAAAGAGAGTGAGAATTGAAACACCTTAACATGAGGCAATAATTCTTTGTGATGTATTCTTAACTCTTTGTGAATTTCATTATTCAATATAATTCTTTTCCATTACTCTGGTATTATATGGTTGTTTTAACTGCATGATAATTATTGATCGCATATTTGTAGGTCTGCAATTATTGAACATGATATTGCATCTAGATATAGAGTACATCATTGGTCATTCATAACATTAGAATTTTGATCATTAATGCAAACTTATAATAAAAATTTCTAAGACATTAGAGTTTTTATTATTCAAGTTTAGATTTGTCGCTGAAACATTATGACTTGTTATATAAGGTGTGAATGCTAGAGTAGAAATTAGAATAAGGGGCAGATTATAGAAGTGTTATAGGGGGGCCATGTCCCTCCCAAATTTTTAATTTTTTCTTTTAAATATATGTTAATAAATTTTTTAGATAGATTTTTATTCTTTTACAAAATATAATATTTAATGTTAATAAATAATAAAATATAAAATTAAATATAATAAGAATAATAAATTTTATGAAGATATTTTTTGTTGTTTTTTTTATCGTTTTTTAAGTTTTTCACATATTGTATTCATCTTCTACTCTTGCATATCTCCTTTTATTTATTTTTAAAAGAATAGAAAGTTTGATACAAATTCATTATCTGGATTTTCATTTTTCATATGGCTCTCCCATTATTTATGATAACAAGATAAAAAGTAACCCTCTCTTGTTTATTGATAATAAAGTATAAATATTAGTTTGATATTTAGTACTTTTGTTGTCATTTCATGAGTTTTTTGTATATTTATTTTTTTAATTAATATAGAAAGAAAAGTTATGTCCTATATGATTTTTCATAACCACTTCTTAAATGTGACTTGATTATCATATATTTTTCTTTTAGTAATTACGTCTCTCAATTTTCGGATAAATTATTTTTTAGTCTTAATTTTTTTAAATAGGTATATTGATGAAAAATAAAATAATTGATTCATTTCTTTTAAACATGATACTAAAAATCCAATTGTTGAATTAAATAAACATTTTTTAATATTCAAATAACTATAGGTGGAAAGTTTCATATTAATTCTTTGGAACTTATTCAAGGCAAATGTTCTCAAATATGAAAATATCCAGTAAAAGAGATTCATATCAAATACAACTTAAACATACAAAGAAATTTCAATACTAAATTATACATATTTTTGTTATATTTATATTAGTGACAATGATTAAATATATACATTTTGAGTATATTATTTTGACCCCTCCAACACTTTTGATCAAAATTCGCCACTGATTAGAATAATATTGTTGGTGTTTTTTCTTTGAATTGAATCATGAAACTCAATCCCAGTGAAGCCTTCATCATATATTTTTGCACACCATATGTTTGATAAAAATATAAAAATACAAAAAGAGTTTTATTTTTGTTTTTGTGAGATTTATTGTCTAATTGAGTTATAAATTGCAAGAGTTGCCAAGTGTTTCACAAGTCTCTTAAGAAACAATACTTGGATGTTTCACTTTATTACTTGTACGATTTGGTACACTTGTCAATCCGTAACACTTTCTTATCTTCTCCATTCTCACCTCATTCTTCATCTTGCTTTTTCTATTCCACCATATGTGTAACACCCCATTTAATTTAAAATGCAAAATTAAAGGAAACATCACACAAAGATAACAATGTAGCGTAGTCTTGGGGTCCTTAACCCAACCCCTACAAACCGGACACACCACGATGCCAAAGGACAACTAAATAAAATTCTGACAAAAGAGAAAGGGTAGCAAGGTGTAAAACGATACGTGGGCCATAGCCCTAACGAAAATCATGAAGGAAAGAAATATAAAATCCAGCCCAGATGGCTAAGCAGCGGAATCGTCATTTCCTTGTTGACCGCGGGAACCTCGCCCATCTGCTCCCATCAATTAAATTGATGATCATCGCAAGAAAGAATAGCCACATACAAGACAATCATACAACAAACAGGGTAAGCTAGAGCCAACAACATTCTCATCATACAGTCAAATATATATTCACCATTCAATACTCATACAACAACCAAGCATGTTATGACTTTCAATCAATACACTATGACGCGACTCGACTCATCCGGATACGTATAACCTGGTCGGATTCGGCGGATGCTTGCACTTATGGTGGATACCTCTGCTCACCCCCGAGCTGCTCACCCCCGAGCTATGTGTTACAAGTGTTACAATAAATCAAATTTCCCTCACCACAAGGTTAGCCCTTAATGAATTTTGGGCCTCCTACTATTCTCACCACAAGAGTCACTCCGCTCTAAGTGAGACTAACTGACTCCTTAGAGTGTCAGGATGCAACCTTAACTTGAATCCTTACCTAGTCATACAGATGGGGCACCACCATGGACACCCACTAACAGGGGCCATGGAATTACGTCCCGACCACTGAAGCGCGACCCTGGGAATCTCACCTAGAGATCCCAAGGACTTACGCACTGACACGGACCCAACAGTCATAAATCAACAATAGGAGAATACCAATCATGCTCATAATCCCATGTTCAACCTCTGAAAAATAACATCTCATTCGTATCACATGTTGAATCCACACCATTGATCATCGCCACCCCATGAGTATAGGGCCTCATCTCATATCAATATCATGTCCCACAAATACCAACTCACTCATTTATTTCACATGCCGAACTTCCCAATAACCATCATACCATTCAAGAATTATGTCACACATACATGGCAATCCATCCTAATTACATATATATATATATATATATATATATATATATATATATATATATATATATATATATACATAGGTCTCAACGTAACAAGCATACCCAAGCAATTACCACTCATCCAAGGGCAACCAAGCAACCAAACCACATACTGTCTCGCTTAGCCCTTCGCTCAGGCTGAAGGGCCTCGCTCAGGCTGAAGGGCCTCGCTCAGGCGAGACAGTCTCGCTCAGGCGAGTCCCCCTCCGCCTAGGCGAGGGCTCGAAACAGGAAATAGGAACCACTGCGGGATCTCGCTTAGGCGAGATCCCTCTCGCCTGGGCGAGTGGTTCGTTCGCTCAAAAAATAAAGAGCAGGTCGCCTGGGCGACCTTTCGCGAAAAGGGTTTGGGCGAGCCTCCGCCAGACTCGCCTAGGCGAGATCACCAGTTCTCGTCCTAGTCTCACCTGCAACAGATCCATCATTCAGGCCAACAAATCACACAAACATTTCGCAAGCTCAAGAACGGCAGAAAACAAACAACTTAAACTCAACCCTAACTTTTCGTACCTGGAAAAAGGGCTAACAGAACTTCGACACGGGACCTCGGAGCACAGCAGCTCTAGTGATGGACTTGCAGAACTGGCGGAATAGCAGAACAGTGGGAAGAACGAAATTAGTTCGAACTCTAGACGGTGAAATACGAATAACAGCTTTAGGAAGTAAATACAGTAGGTTTAGGATCACTTACGTGAAGTAGAAATCACTACTTGAGCTTTTGGGCGGACTGGTTCGAGGTGGGAAACAAACCCTAGTAGAGCTCTAGCGGTACAGTGGAGAGGAAGGCGACTGCGAATCTTAGAATGAAGAAAGTGTGAGCGTTAGGGCAGCCTGGACTCAGCTTTAACCTTTGGGCCAGCTCTTAGGCCCATCAGATTTGGGGCAACCCCTTTACGTAAGGCAGAAAAAAAAGAACAGGGCCTTACAATATGAGCTTGAAACGTTATTGTCCTTCTCTTCTCCGTAACAACCAAGGCCAACGTAGATGCTTGCAGCCACGAGCACGACTTTGAGCCTACTTTCTTCTTGTTCCCGAGTTCAAAATTGGGATTCACTCATGAAAAGTTTGTGAGGCTTTGCCGCTCGCCACTGCATCATTCGTCGAAGTTGTCGTTGATGACCTCATTTTCTTTCTCCGACGCGAATTGCAACAGGGTTTCCTTGTTTTCTTTATCACCTTGCATGAGCACCACCCAACTGCGGTGTTTTCTTCTATCGATTGAATTAAGAGTGCATTGGCGGAACTTGGAAAAAAATCTAGAGGGTGCCAAATTAAATTTGTATATATAAATTATTTTTTTGATTAAAAAAAATCTCCATTTCCTGTATTTAAACCATTTTGACATTGTGATTCACACTTTTTAATTACTAATTCATTGAATTTATGTAACATGGATATTCTAATATCTATTCCAATTCAAGATTATTCAACTAATTCATTACGTGCAACAATATTCGTAATGCAACCTAAAATACATTCATAAAATTTTACAAATTTTATCATATGCAGTGACCAAAAACACAGAATCCCTAGATTTTATAATTTGGAATTTGGAGAAAATATAATTAGAGTTGATGCCAATTTCATAAATGAATCCCTAAAATTATAATTAAGGTTCATACTAATTTGGGAGAAATATCGTAATGGGAGAATCATAATCTATTTATTAACCAATGTCCATCAAATTAACTTTTATTTTATCTTTATTTTATTTTTTAAATAATAAAAATATAATATATATATATATATATAACTTTATATAATAATATATAAATATAATTTTAAAATATATATAAAAATAAAATTAAAAAACTGTGGCTCCCCTTCGTCATATGCAAGGTCCTCCCTTGTAAGAGTGCTTGCTCAAGCACAACGACAACCACAAATACCACTAATGCAACCACTCTTCCTTTCCTCAAGTGCTCAATCTTCTTCTCCTCCTTCTTAATCAGTTTTGGTTTTTTGGTTTGGTTGCTTTGGTTACCAAGTGTTGTGATTGAGTTGTTGGAATAAACTTTATGATTTTGTATGCAATCTTATTTTGTACACAAACTATGTTACAATAATCTTTCTAATCTATATTTATTATCAGTAAAAGACAAACAATCATTGCATCAAATTATCAATATCTTTTGTGTTCTAAAACATACCCGTCTCCATTTTGGTATTAACTAAAGTTTGTAGTAGAATACTCTTTTGGTGCAATTCTTAGCCAAATTACTAAATTCCTCAATAGGACTTGATATTCTTCTACTATAGGGAGACAGAGAGACATATGTTTCTAATTTGGTATCTTGGGGACCATGATCATCCTTTTGATTTTAAACCTATTTAGGATTAACATTAACCCCTTACACACCAAATATGCTTCCTACTTATTTAAGCTCATATCAGTTTCACCTAGTAGTCTAAATACCTACTAAAATTAGATCACTTTTATTGAGCCTAACTAGATGTAAATAACTAATATAAATGCTTTAAATAATATGTATAGCCCACATTAAAAAATAAAATTTCTAACAATTGAGTGCTTCTCTGTTGACATGTATTTTGTTTTTTGTTGAGATTGGTATTAACTAAAGGTTGTACCGAAATAGTCTTTTGGTGCAATGATCTTCCTCAGCCAAATTACTAAATTCCTTAATAGGACTTGATATTCTTTTGAGGAGAAAAAGAGACATATGTTTCTAATTTGGCATATCATGATCATCCTTTTGATTTTAATCCGGTTAGCGTCTCCATTAACCCCTTACGGGCCAAAATTTGTTTCCACTTATTTAAGCCCATATCAGTTTCACCACTGGTAGTCTAAAGACCTGTTAAAATTAGATTAGTTCTATTCAGTCCAACTAAATGTAAATAAGTAGTATAAATAATATGCATAGCCCACACTAAAAATAAAATTTCTAACAATTGAGTGCTTCTATGTTGGCATTTACTATGTTTTCTATTGAGATTGGAAGTGATGAATAAGATGCATGTAGGATGTGTGTTTCATATGTGTGATGGGTTAATTTGTGTGTGTGGCGTTTGGCATATGAATTGGGGAAGATGGAATGAGTGTTGGGCGTGTTGATGGTGATTGTAATAAAGAAATTGGATGATGAAAATGGGTTGATTGAGAGGTTGAAAAGGAAGAGTTGTGGTGTTTTCAGAATTTGGAGAGTGAAGGTGGAGTGGCTTGGAGGATGAATGGAGGTGTTTGGAACGTTGGAAATGTTTTCGCTGTATGCGTGAAGTGTATAAATGAAGGTGAATATGATAATTGGTGCTATGTGTTTTTGTGATAATTGTGTGAATGGTGGAAGATGAAGGTGGTGGTGGTATAAGGGTTGGCGGTGGAGTGTGGTGTATGGTAGTGATGGGAGGTGGAGATGGAAATTTGTGATATTGAATTTTTGTCTTGAACACATCTATAAAAGTTCAATTAAAAATAGTATCATGTGTTAAAAAATGATGGTTATCCTGTTTGACACATAAAAATATGCGTAAACATCACATTAGGTAAATAATATATTTTTTAAATATAAGGAACCAGATCAAATTTTGAAATAGAGATTAAAACTAAAATTAGAGTATAGTTTACAGATAAAAATAATAATCAACCAATAAATATTAAAGAGTTTGATAAAAAAAATTTTAAAAACTAAAATTTTTGAAAGATAAAAAATAAGTTAAAATATATGAAATTTATTAAATTAAAAAAATGTCAAGGAAGGAAAGACAAAAACTACAAGAGACAAGTATAACAAGATCAAAGGCAAATGATTTTCATTTTTTTAATCAACTTTAACTTTTTTGGGTTAAATTTGCTTTTTATCTTTAATAAAATGATCATATTTTACAATTTTTCCCCTAAATTGTTTGAACCTTTTCGTCCTATAATAATCATTTTATTTTATTATTAGTTTCTAAAAGGGCCATTCATATAATTTTATTTTATTGTTCAAAATACCATCTAAATTTTTAGATATAAAAAACAGAATATAAAATTTATTAAGAAAGAAAAAATTAAAAATAAAATCTAACAATTTATTATAGAGAAGAAACATATTTAAGCCCTAACTTGTTATTATATTTTAAGCTTTTTACACTTTGACCTCTAAACTTTTCATATATGTATAATGTATTGTAGCCTTTATATTCTCTTCTTTTCTACTTTTGCCCAGTATTTTTCTCCTTTTAGTATTTTATATCGGTAACAACTCCTTAAACATTTTAATATTTACAAAAACACTCAAACGTTTTTAAATAATTTTATAGGAGCAAACAAGTATTACAAAAGTAAAAAAAACATTAGAAATCTCATGAACTTCAACAACCTGACTCAATTTGGATTAGTAATTACAAGAACAATTCAATTCAATTTAGAGAGGACCAAAATTAAAGCATAAATAGAAAGACTAAATTCAACAATAAACAGAGAAAAATAACTCGAAACGAATAAAATCTAAAGACACATTATAAAAAAAAATATGGCATAGATACATCTTATTGCACACATAGATTTGAATGCACAATTATATAGTGTAACATCTCAATTTAGTAGAATAATTCTAATTTATAGAACGCCTCATGTTTATAGTATAACATAGAGCACCGACGTAGAGTATATTAGAATTAACCTTTTACAGTTATCCCAAATTATACTGGAATGGAAGCTCAAAGACACAAACATAATGTCATAAGAAGAATCCAAACACATATTAGATTAAACTGGAAATTTGCTCAAAGAGTAAGAAACTACAAAATAAAACTACACAAGAAGAAATGCTCAACAATGAGCAATAAAGGATCAAGGAAGCCTAACTACATCGCAGCCTCCCCGCCAACATCACGATCACCAAGAGTCTCCACATCTGTTCACACAAAGGATTTGGTGATCATCGCAAAAGGAAAAAGCCAAAGAAGAGAACAGACACAAAGAGAAAGGGTAAGCCAGAGTAAAATATTTAACATGTTATTGAGCAAACAAATTATAAAGCAGGTTATAGACAAGAAAAGCAACAAGCACGCAAAACATATGAAAGCAAACAATTAAAAGACTTTCTAACTCAATATCCGGATCATACTCTTGATATAGAATTTTAAAGGAAGTATGCGCCTGTGTTGGCTTCTAAACTCTGTAGAGTCTAGACGCAAGGGGTTATCACCTAACCACACACATGGTTAATCCTCTAATGTCTTGGGCCCAATATGTCCCAAGACTAGGACCTCCTGTCACTCTCATCACATAAATCGTTCTGCTCTATGTGAGCGTGAACGATTATTAGAGTTCAAGATACATTCCTTTATCTAGACATCTCCTATATCAAGGTATACACTAACCACCATCACCAAGAGTTTCCCTTGAAACTCTTTTACCAACTATTTTCACATGTCATCTCAATCATTCAAGTCTCATGCCAATCCACCACCAATCAAACAAGTCATATTTTTCATTTCATACTCAACATAACAAGATTTCATTTAATCTCATACTTTATAAATGCATACCAAGACATACAAATATCACAAAATAGTATTCATCCCAAATAAATGAGTGCCAACATTTAAGTACCTCCAATTCCATACAATCAAGCACAACACACAACCATAGTTCTTACACCAAAATTCCTAAGAAAATTTATTATCACAAAACCAAAATCCCTGCAGTAATGCGTAACACATTTCTCAAGCTACAGACATCTAATCGACGATCCAACCAGTCAAACCATAAAATAGCATGTTATGAACCAAATGTCAAAATTTGAGCTCAATCCAACAGTTAATGAGTCAAGAAAGTCAATTTTACTAAAAGTGCGCATATCAGAAAAATACACAGTCGCCCAGTGAGCCAAGGAACTCGCCCAGTGACTGTGCGACATATCAGAATATGAGAAATGATGTCAAACATCACAGTTTCATGAATATTTGAACCCCTAACTCAGAAATATACCAAAAATAACATTTTCTAATCATTTAACCATAAAACAGAAACGAAAACAAACCACATATTTCAAAAACGCGAAAAAGAACCTAGCTTCCCTTACCTTTTTAAACTGAAAGCTACGAATAGGATGTTTAGTAGAGGAGCAACAGTGACCAAGCAGCTTAGGAAGCTGAAAACAGAAGTATAAGGGGACAAAAATAAGACCAAGGTCAAGACTTAGGTGAAACCAAAGCTTATGAGCTAAAAGACGAAGTGAAACAAAGACTGAGGGGATTACTTACTTGGAAGGAACTCGTAACTTAGCCCATAGAGAATGCTTGCTAAAAATCCTAGCAGAGCACTTTGGTGGAGAAAAGAGAGGGGGAGAGAGCTGATTTCTGGAAATGAGATAGAATGAAAGGGGTTAGGGGCTGGAAAGGGGTATTGGGTCCCCCTAATTGGCTAGCCTTTGGCCCACGAAAAGTCCAGGCCCAAATCACTTATTAAGCTGAAAAAAAATGGGGCTTACAATCTTCCCAACAACAAAAATTTTTGACCTCGAAAATTATATGACTTCCTCATGTCCTCCTCTAACTCCCATGTAGAGTCACCCGTCCTCCAATCCTAGATGACCTTGACAAGACTGATCGACCTCCACACGATAACTAATTGGAATTATTACCTCTCTGCTATGTGATATGGTGTTAAATAATGTAGTTTGGTTGAGCCACTGCTCCCAAAGAAACTTCTCAACTTCAAACCTAAAGCTTGAAGGATCCTTTATGTCCCACCAACCAATTTGTATTTGATATACTGACTCACTTTTCCATATGCTCTATATTACCTTTTGTAGGTTTTTACCAAAGTCTCATAAACTTAGGTCTCGAATTAAAACATGTTAGTTGTCAATTCACACCACCTTATTGCTACCTTGAAGTACCATCCAACCGACTTAATCACATGCTATACCTGGCTTACTGCCAAACATCAACACCATTGGTCACCTTTATTCACAGTTATCCACATACATCATGCTTCCTTTACTAATTTGGGCCACTGGATAACAAAGCCCATAACAATGCTCCCCCACTTCTAAATTCCAATTATCGCGGCTCCCAAACTCATTCTAGCACTCCATCTTCATTTCTAATCCACTAACTTGTAGTTATCTCTCCCACGTGTCCTTAGGACCACATCTTTTCATAACTTGAAATCACAAGTTTAACCAGTACCTAGCAATCCTTTGATACATCTCAAACTAGGATTGTCCGATTCATCCTTTTTCCCAACCTTTTTTAGAAACTCACTAGTTCTAGTTAGGTGACTAGACCAATGAAATCTCCTCAAATCTTCTCTTCCCAACTCTAACACTTAAACTTCTCCGCTAACTCTTACCCTTACCTCGTCAAGCTAAGATCTTGAATTCTCTTCTCTAGCGCAACATCTACTCTTACTTCCTCATTTCTAGGTTGCCACCTTAACTTGAAACCATAACTCAACGGTCTTCTATTTCTCTTGTCCAACTTCCTCTATGCAACTCCACACTTCCAACTCTGAATGTTCATTGAACACTTTTAACTCATACACATTTGTTGTTTTTAAAGAACTAGTTATTGTGCGACCACTAGGTCATGAGTAAGATAGTTCTTTTCACGCACCTCTTACTATTCATAAGCATCGCTTGCCACCATTCCGTTGCGCTACTCTGATCCATACACAAAGTCACTTATTTGTTTACTTAAAATGATTATTCTTTCCTGTCTGCCATGATAAGAAAGCAATTATTATTGAGAAACCTTCGTCCAAAAACTCTATAGAACTTGCAAAACTCTTTAAAAGTCTCCTTTTTATAGCCTTAGCATTACTTTTTCTCAACATTGTATCCACCCTTTTTAAAATTGTATGTCCTACTAGCCATTCCAACCTTAGTCAATACTCTTCTTGAATGGTTTGACACATCGTAACTTCTCTTTAAAGATCCGCTAAACTTGCTGTCATTTCAGGGATTATATTAAGTCTATACCATTATGTCTCCAACAACGCTTTCACTTGGTTCTCTTACTTCACACTCCCAGTGTAAATCATCCAATTAGGAATTATTAGCACAAGTTCTACCTTAGTCACTAATGCATAAGTGAACTTCACCACTCCAAAGCAGAAATTCTAATATCTACTTTAGAATACGTCTATAAACTCTTCTACCACTAAGATCCTTTCCGTCTATTATTCGCTTGTCTTTATCAGATAATTTTGATTCACATGACATTCTGCCTCCACCCTTCAACTTGTCCCTCACTTGATACACAACCAATGACCTATCTCCTTGAACCAAAGAACATCACTTTGTTGGGTATCACATCCCATAGGAATGAGACTTGGAAAAACAACTAATTTATCCTTGATATTATATCCCAACCTTACTAAGAGAACAATTCAAATCAACTTTGAATTTGAGTCCTTTGATCACCATAGGATAAACCACATACTTGAGCAATCTTCACTTGACTATAACTGTTGTGAAACCACCATCTTAATTCTTACTCTCTCTTGCATATAACCATGACTCATTCACTATATTGGCGACACCAAGAGGTATACGACCCCAAGAAAAACCGACTATCAGTCCAAGCATCACTTTTGTAACTTGTATTTTTGAATGAGATTATTCATGCTAATCACCTTAACATCACCCATCGTTGACACTTTGTCAACAACTCAAAACTCTTCTTTTCATCTCCTCCATCATTATGCTCTGACATCATTGGTTGTTCTTCCATACAAGAATAACCCTTAAAGACGTGCCTCTCCTTCTGGTATGCGAAATCTTTCGTCTTATATCCAAGGTCAAACCTATCTCACATGTGAGCCACCTTACTTAGAATATACTTTCTATTCTTGCTTTATTATTCTTCCAAATTCTGCCTCAACTTAACCTCCCATCAGAGGGTTTGCCATCCTTATAAACCTCATGATCTTTAGCTTCCTTAGCTTTAACCTCAAGCTTTCAACAACTTCCACCTTTGAACTTAAACATTATCGAGATGTAAAAAAAATCAAGTTGATTTCTCAAACCTTACTACATGAACACACGCCGATATCTTCTCTAATTCTCGCCCCTAAACTCAACTCCTCTTGTTAAACTTGTGGTATACGATCTCAGAATCTGTCCTTGCAGCTTCCTTAGTCCAAAGTGTTACTACTGAACACCAACTTCACTTCTCAGCCCATAAACTAAAACTTAGCTTTCCTCATCCACCGATACACCACCTACCACCACTTCATATCTTTGAAGCAAAAGATTATCCCAAGGGCCTTACTCAACCGTTAAAAAGGTAAACAGGTCAAGCTTGACCTTGAATCTGCATTCCTCTCCCATCACAGACACCAGACACAAACAATAGAGGCACAAACATGACAAAAAAAAGTATAAAAGACAAAATTCAAATGATAATTCTAATTCCCTTCTTCCCAACCCTTTTAAGAAAGGAAAAATTATCTTGGATATAATCATGAGTGTGCACCCTCATAACTTTATCAGGACGTTTTCTGTTCTTGATGCTTTTAGTTCCACAAACAAGCTCGAATAAACTTGAATACTTAAGCCTACAAGACATCACAAACCCATGACCCTCAGGTCATTTTAAGGACGAACTGCTCTGATACCATAAATGTAACATCCTCATTTAGTAGAATAATTCTAATTTATAGAACGCCTCATGTTTATAGTATAACATAGAGCACCGATGTAAAGTATATTAGAATAACCTTTTATAGTTATCCCAAATTATACTGGAATGGAAGCTCAAAGACACAAACATAATGCCATGAGAAGAATCCAAACACATATTAGATTAAACTGGAAATTTGCCCAAAGAGTAAGAAACTACAAAATAAAACTACACAAGAAGAAATGCTCAACAATGAGCAATAAAGGATATAGGAAGCCTAACTACATCGCAGCCTCCCCGCCAACATCACGATCACCAAGAGTCTCCACATCTGTTCACACAAAGGATTTGGTGATCATCGCAAAAGGGAAAAGCCAAAGAAGAGAACAGACACAAAGAGAAAGGGTAAGCTAGAGTAAAATATTTAACATGTTATTGAGCAAACAAATTATAAAGCAGGTTATAGATAAGCAAAGCAACAAACACGCAAAACATATGAAAACAAACAATTAAAAGACTTTCTAACTCAATATCCGGATCATACTCTTGATATAGAATTCTAAAGGAAGTATGCGCCTGTGTTGGCTTCTAAACTCTATAGAGTCTAGACGCAAGGGGTTATCACCCAACCACACACAGGGTTAATCCTCTAATGTCTTGGGCCCAATATGTCCCAAGACTAGGACCTCCTGTCACTCTCACCACATAAATCGTTCTGCTCTATGTGAGCGTGAACGATTATTAGAGTTCAAGATACATTCCTTTATCTAGACATCTCCTATATCAAGGTATACACTAACCACCATCACCAAGAGTTTCCCTTGAAACTCTTTTACCAACAATTTTCACATGCCTTCTCAATCATTCAAGTCTCATGCCAATCCACCACCAATCAAACAAGTCATGTTTTCCATTTCATACTCAACATAACAAGATTTCATTTAATCTCATACTTTATAAATGCATACCAAGACATACATATATCACAAAATAGTATTCATCCCAAATAAATGAGTGCCAACATTTAAGTACGTACAATTCCATACAATCAAGCACAACAAACAATCATAATTCTTACACCAAAATTTCTAAGAAAATTTATTATCACAAAACCAAAATCCATGCAGTAATGCGTAACACATTTCTCAAGCTACAGACATCTAATCGACGATCCAACCGGTCAAACCATAAAATAGCATGTTATGAACCAAATGTCAAAATTTGAGCTCAATCCAACGGTTAATGAGTCAGGAAAGTCAATTTTAGTAAAACTGCGCATATAAGAAAAATACACAATCACCCAACGAGCCAGGGAACTCGCCCAGCGACTGTGCGGCGCATCAGAATATGAGAAATGTCGTCAAACATCACAGTTTCATGAATTTTTGAACCCCTAACTTAGAAATATACCAAAACTAACATTTTCCAATCATTTAACCATAAAACAGAAACGAAAACAAACCACATATTTCAAAAACGCGAAAAAGAACCTAGCTTTCCTTACCTTTTTAAGCTGAAAGCTACGAATAGGATGTTTAGTAGAGGAGCAACAGTAACCAAGCAGCTTAGGAAGCTGAAAACAGAAGTATAAGGGGACAAAAATGAGACCAAGGTCAAGACTTAGGTGAAACCAAAGCTTTTGAGCTAAAAGACGAAGTGAAACAAAGACTGAGGGGATTACTTACTTGGAAGGAACTCGTAACTTAGCTCATAGAGAATGCTTGCTAAAAATCCTAGCAGGGCACTTTGGTGGAGAAAAGAGAGGAAGAGAGAGCTGATTTCTAGAAATGAGACAAAATGAAAGGAGTTAGAGGCTGGAAAGGGGTATTGGGTCCCCCTAATGGGCTGGCCTTGGACCCACGAAAAGGCCAGACCCAAATCACTTATTAAGCTGAAAAAAATGGGACTTACATATAAGATGAAACACTATTTTATATGAATCAAACTGAAAAAATATATATTTAAATTATTTTTAGTTTCAACTCTTAAATCATATGAGACAATTTAATTTACTTAAATAGCATATATTTTAAAATAAAAGATAGATTAGCTACGTGTAATGTGAAAAATTAGTCATAACCCTAAACAATTGTTAAGTTGCCAAAATTCAGTCATTTCAAATTAAAAAAAATTCAAATATAAAAACCAAGTGCAGTGATTGAAGAGTTTTTACCAAAGGCATAAATCTTTAATCACAAATGAATCAAAGTTTTTATTTAAGTAAAAAGAATATATATTTATACTATAAACTTATTGAACTATTTAGTTCCATAATCCAACAAAACTATCTAATAAGCAACCAGCATATAATACAAATAAAATGCTAAATAATAGGTTCTATTTGTACAAACATAATAATAGTTACAAAAAAATTCAAGAAAAGTCCAGTGTTACACAACATTCCTAATCTAAGAATTAACTCAAAATTAGCTTGAAATATCCTTCCCTTCCTTTGACGCTTTTGAGCCCTCTACCAGTTTCTATAAGAGAAAAAGAAAAGAAGTTAACTTGTTGATATAAAAGACTATATTTTGCTTTCTTCTCACTTTCTTTCCAATTCAATTTTAAATTATTTCTTCCATTGTCTCTTTCTTCACTTCATTCCAAGTACAGGAAAAGTATTTTAAGTATTGTGTAAATTATTCACACAGTATTATTTAAAACTATTAATATTTTTAGCCCATGAGATAAGAAAATTACACGTTTGCTACAAGCATATTTTTCAAATGATAAATTACAGCCTTGAGGAATGTAAAAAGACATAATTATTGAATGTCCCATACCATGTGCAGTCTCTGCGGCCTTTCGTTTTAGCCGGCAAAATTTGACTTTCATCTGATGTGGTTGGCAATGATTGATTCTCCACAAGGTGTTACAACTTGGCTGGTTTTGGTGAATAACTAGGACTTTATCCAAAACAGCCAAAAAAGGAACATCCTTTGATTGATTATTATTCAATTTCATTAATAATGAATAATAATATAATATGTTTAAAAGATAACATTCAATCCTTCATGATTAGTTCTCTTAAACCATCACACATTTATTATTAGTTTATAGGAATGTATGCATTTACTGTTCTGATAAGATAAACAGAAAGAAAGAATGTGCATAGCTCCAAAAAAAGGGATCATGAGAGAGAAGCATTATACTGATCCAGTTCAGTACCTATATATAGACCATACAGCTTTATTTGACCCTTTTCTGTGTTCAACAGTCTCTGTGAGCTGAAGGTAGGTAGTTAGCATAAAAAAGATTGAAGCAAGCACTCCAGAAGGAAGAAAAAGGTAATAGCTTGGCTTTCATTATTTTTCACAAACTCCCCTAATTCGTAGCAATAGATTTAAATCTTTTTCTGCTGTTTATGCTCTCGTATCCTATGTTATGATTGTTATATTACCTGATCTTCTGCTACTTGATATCATTTTCAATTTTTCATTTTTGTTGGAATGTGAAAAATAAAGCAAAAGGGGTTCAAAAAAATTCGTTCTTTTTCTCTCTCTAACTTTCCTTTTGGTTTATTCCTCAATCTTTTCTTTCTCTCTCTCTTCATGTTGTATAATCATCTGTCAGATATTAATGCGTCCTGCAGATTCCTGTGGGTTGCAACTTGGTTCTGGCTTTTTCAATCCCTGCTGTCCTATTTGTGGCAAAGCTGTTGTTGGGATGGGACCAATTATGACCCATCTATCTCTTTGTGGTATCTAAGGATAACCCTCATCAATGTCATTTATGATTTCCTAGTTCTGCCCTTAACAAATTCTTACCCAGTTAAGGTTTTTTATCTTAAATCTGGTTCTTATCATTTCCTCCTTTTTTTTCCTTAATATCTGGATTATCTTTATATGCCTTTGTTGGATAATTAATAATTCCATTTTATCTTTAAATAGGTTAAAATTAATTCTAAAATCAGAATGAAATGTTTTGAAATTTATATTCTTTTTAACCAAACTTTTGAAGGAACAAGGAACACCAAGCCCTTCACTGTCAGAAATAGGTTTTTTAACTTTTTACTTGACTGTCAATTAAATCAGTTAAATGGTGTGAAAGACAGACTTGGGTTGGTTAGTTAGAGTGTCAGAAGCCTGGGAATGCTGGTTGTACCTTTGGCCTACTATGTTTTTAAGGGGATTACTTACTAATCACTTTTATAGCCCAGATAAAAAAAAAAGCATAGCTATACCTCAAATGAAGGGAATCATCAGCCGTTTATTTTACTTTTCCGAGGTAAGTTGAATTGGGTTCAGAGTTCTTACTAGGGTTTTTGATAAAAATGTTGAGATTGGATTTGTTTAGCTGATTCTTCCATGGTTTTATTGATGGCCAAAATGGAAGTAAAGACCTAAACTCATTTGACAATCACTATAATGTTCTCATAAATAACCCTTTGGTCTTTCTGAAACTTCAACTTTAGAATTCTTAGAGCGTGTTTGTGTAACATTTACATTAAAATAAACTCAGTTCAATCTCAATTGAACAAAAGACTTACTTCTAGGTTTAATGCATAGGAAAGTGAGACTTTTTGTTTGAAGACTCTGAAACGGTAATCCAGACAACCACTTAATGATTCAGGCTGAACCTTGATTTGGTCTTTAGGGTAGGCTTAAAACTTAGAGTGATATAGCAAGAATAAAAAACAAAATATGAGGGTGTTGAATGTGTTCAGTGAATGTGAGATTTACAACTGTTATAGGTTTTAGTTATGGTGGTGGAAAGATATATTTCTGTGGTCCTGTGCTGTTAAAACTGTTCTTATCAGTAGAGATATGGATAATCTATTTTTCCTTTTTGCATATGGAATATAGTAATTTAAGCCCTTGTTATCAATTATGGACTTCTCGGTTTTTCTACTTTGTTTGTTTATGAAATGTCTCTTTCGTGTATTTGAAATCCAGAGCCCTAATTAATTACCATCTCATTGACTAACTTCACATCAATGTCCATATTTTCACTTCCCTTAAAATGCCAAGTATTGCATTTTTGTATTAATGATTATCAGATATTTCTCATGCTCTGACTGTACTTTGTTGCCTTTTCATTCATTAATAGGTAAACAATTCACAAGAGTCCAGTTTTTCAATTCTGAAGCAAAAATCACCACTGAAATTTTACATACCTCAGCGTTTGGGATTTAGTTGGTATTGAAATCTGTTCTGCTTCGTGGCATTTTCTGTCTCTGTTGATTCTACTTCAGGACTGGAACTTATTGCAACATATCTGCTGCAATAGTTTAGCATAAGATCAAAGTAATAGTAAGGTTTTCTTCAAAGAGATAAACTAGATCCATTATTCCCATGAAACAAACCAGTGTGTTTGTGATGTTTAAGGTGTGGGTTTGACGTGGATTGTTGAACTGTTATATAGAAACCTTTCTCTCCTTTTGAAACAAATCTCTATAGTTGATTTAAACAAGACTAGATGACTGCGGATGAAGTCGGAAGTAGCTCCGAGTGGAGCAAAGAACAGGACAAAGCATTTGAAAATGCCTTGGCAATTCATCCTGAAGATGCTTCCGACAGATGGGAGAAGATTGCGGCTGATGTACCAGGGAAAACCTTGGAAGAGATTAAGCATCACTACGAGCTCTTGGTTGAAGATGTTAATCAGATTGAATCTGGTTGCGTACCTTTGCCATCTTATAATTATCCTTCAGAGGGCTCAGCAAGCCACGCTAGTGATGAAGGAGCTGGCAAGAAGGGAGGCAGTTCATGGAATAGTAACAATGAATCGAGTCATGGAAATAAGGCTTCAAGATCAGATCAGGAACGACGAAAGGGTATTGCATGGACAGAGGATGAACACAGGTTAGTTTCTCTTTGCTTAAATATTCAGAAAACCTATATATTCTAGTATAAGACATGGTAAACAGCACTAGGCAGGTTGCTTATTGTTAATTTTGACGTTGTTTGAATTTGTTGTATCAAGTTTGTTCTTTTTTAACCATATGCTTTTTAAGTACTTAGAACTTGAATCTGATTATATAGTCAGTGATCCTTGTGTGCGTTAACCAGTTATTTGTTCTGATCTTTGTCAGCTTATTTCCATTCAGTCTAAAATGTCATGACTTATTAATACTAATTGTTTAACAAGAATATCTTACTAAACCATACTTCCTCCTTGATTGTTTTAGTCATCTGTGTGGATTGCACCACTGGTTTGTGTTTATAAACAGTATTTTGGCTTTGATTCTTCCAGAAATATCACTTTGATCGTACTGTGGAAGAGACACTATTCTGACAGGAAGCTTACTTGTTACTTCTTTTGTTGTCATGCTCCATGATTTCCAAAAAAATGCTCGTCTAGTTGTTTTTCATCTAGGTTAATGCTGTGGGGGCTAGCAACAAGTGATTATGTTAACTTCAGTATCTGGGTTATGGGATCTTAAAACTGAGATCGTTTTACACATATTGTTGTGTTAATACATACTTTTATTCCCTAGAAGGGGCACCTGTGTTCCATTGGTTTTTGAGAGTTTGTCATTTGATGGATGGAATTCAATAGGCATGCTCTTCCCGAAAATAAATAAATAAACTATCACAAGCTGCTACTTTCAAGAACCAAATTTTATGTTAACTGCATTGGTTTTTATAATCTGGAGATGGTGACAAGATATATTCAGATTACATTTCTGTTTAGAGGAAGAGCAAGTCAAAATCATAGTTCAGCTATTGCTTGGCATGAATATTAAGTTGAAATTTTACTTATTTTTTATTGTATTGATGCTTCATTGGTGCAATAATAGTACCTAATTTGCAAGTGACATGCGTGATGATAGTTTGGGATGTGTACATGAGAGAATACGCAATGAGAAGAACCGTTTAGATTATCAGTTAATCATAGAGTTTTTGGTGAAGTTATGGACTTTTGAAATGAAAATATTTAAGTATAATGCAGTATTGTTAATAGACTAAAACAGTCTCTTGCCTGAGCCAAAAAACCATGCCCCAAAAGTGAAGTTGGCCATGTGGTGACTTCTTCAGTTGCGAACATGCCTTCGGGTTGATGATGTAAGTCACTGTTGTCAATGATACTCTAGATTACTTGAGGTGACTTCCCTTTGGAAAGGCCATTCTGCAGTTAAAAAATATTCATTTCTCCTTCATTTGTTTTGAATTTATATCTGATGTAGTTTAATACCGTCTGGTGTGAAGCAAACTAAGTTAATAGCGGTAACATGATGCTGCTATAGAATCAGCATCTTGGTTGTTTGATGGTTAAGCTAATCAAATTTATGTATCAGAAGCACACTTGTGCTGCTTATTCCAAAGTAGAACTAGAATGTAGTCCGTCCATACTAACAGTTGTCTTAAGTTGTGGACTTACTAAAGATACAATATATAATGAAATAGTTAAACTTCTGATTTTGGGTCCCCACAAGTTAATCAGTTATTTCATTTTTCAAATTTGTGTCTTTTGGTGATAGAAGTTGTGGGTTCCCTGTTTTTGTTTTCTTCTTTTAAATACCTTTTATCCCTTTACATTTTGAAATCATGGACACAGCTTGTGAACGGGACTTGTGTTATAAATTTTTCTCCTTTAGTCATACTTGTAATCTACATGACAGTTTACTTTTATAGTCAAAGTCAGAACTTATGAATATGACACAATAAGACCTGGATATCATATTGATAATGTTTTAGAAGTTCTAGATACAAATGACTTAGATATGTTAAAATGATTTTTTCTAAAAAATCTTCAAGAATGTATAATAGTTATATCAGAAGATGATGGTTACAGAAACACTGTTAATATAGCAAAAAGTAGAGTATATTCTTTCCCAAACATTGTCTTCAAAAGAAGTCTTGACTGTAGATAATTGTCTACTATAAACTATGTAGCTTTACGGATACAAAGGAAAATATAGTCATGTTGAACCCATATTTAAGTTTAGTCCTATCAATCAATAAATCTTTATAAAAGAAAGTAAAACAACATATTGGAGACACTCCTAGGATATATATTAGAGAAAATTTGTATGGTTTATGCATAAAATGAATGTTTCTACATGATTTATGTCTATCAAAGACTCTTCTTCAATGTATATATATAGGCACCCTCGAAGATATAGCTGTTGGATAGTCTTTGTCGAAACGTTCATGTACAGAGATGAATTTGCCATGATGTAAACGTCATTTAATTTGTTTCACCAGCTCAATTTCTTGATAAAATAAAACAATCCACTTATCTTGCTCAAGTTGGTTACAAATTCTACCATGTATGGCTATGTCTTGTTGGAGTAGTTTTTCTGACTTTTTTCACTTCACTACATATGGTGCGCCTTGTGATTGTACCTTGATGTTAAGGGATTTTGTATCTTGTCCGAATAGGTTAACCTTTTCGTAATAATAGTATTATAGCCTTGCAAAGAATCTAATGTCTTAAGTTCGAATCTTGGAGAGGAACCTACTCCAACAAAGAGGGAGTTCCGAGTTCACTAAGCTGTCAGGTGTCAGCATATGAAGAAGGGGCATTTGTTCCTAGGGTTTCTTGGCTTGGATGAACCCAATTTAAACCCTACCAAAACCCCAATATTTATTTACAAGTCCATGCAGGGCAACCCTAGACTATGAGGTCCAAATACAAGGTCAAATAACCTAGTCTATTTGGCGGGTGTTTCTTTCTGCACCCATCTAGGCTTTCGGAAATTTTGATCTGGATTAAGGGATGGATGAGTGTCTTCAGGAAAGATATTTCCGGGATTGGTCTAGTATGTTCCGGAAAGTAAAATCCGGTTGATGGGGTGTAAGAAGAAACATTTCTATTCGGACCAAGTACAATCCCAAATATCTTAGACTACTTACCAATTGCAAGCTTAAATATTTTTGACTTTGCCAATTATGATTCCAATTATTCTTAGGCGAAAGCTTCTCCACCCAATCAAAAAGCTTCTGGAAATTTTTTTCCATAATGAGAGAGGTGATTGCCTTCCGGAAAAAAGAAAATCCATATCTGTTTTAATATGTTCCGGAAAATGAAATCCCGAATGATAGGGTGTAGAAAGCAATAGCCTTATTGCTATTCTACAAATTTATAATCCACCAGAGATGGCCCATGTAAAGAGTGTTTTGGGCCGACAAAGGTGTCAGTAGAAGCCCAATCTTCATGTATTCATAGTCATTCTAGTGGTTGGTCCCTTATTTCCCATGAACAACTATACTCAACTTTGGCAAACAAATGAAGAAGTATTTGATAAGGTTGGATGAAGGATGTTCAAGTCTTCTATGATGAAGGGATATATGAGAACTTGCACATGTTTCTGATTTTAAAGAAATCAATAGGAATATTTTAAAGATATTTTCTCCTCATCACTACAGAGATATTAAGGATATTTTTATTCTAGTAATAAACTATTTTTACAACAAAAAATGTCCACACCTTCTTTAACTTCATAAGAACATATTGATAGATATTCATGGAACATAGGCACCAAATTGTGCTTCTGCCACTTGTCAAGGTGATTTTAAGGAAGTAACAGCCCTAGATCAAGTCCGAGGCTTGTAAACTTGAAGATTTTGCTTCTTCTTTTTGATTTTGCTTTTTGACTACATCTTGAATTTCTTCCTCCTATTCAGATTGATCAACCCAAGATTGATCGATCAATTGAATATCGTTTTGTACAACTGTTGTCATGTTGGTTTCAGCACAATCCTTATCTTCTTTGCATAAGGGGTGTGTGGTCTCAGAACCCTTAACACTGCTATTGTATCTGTTGTGTAATATAATCCTGCTGCTCTTCTTCTCAAATCCTTATTGTTGTACCAGTTTCTTTGCTAACTAAAATTCTATTATTCAGATCCATATTATCCACTTGTGAAGTTGTCATCTGAGTTCCACTCTTCACGAAGATCATCTACCAAATCTTCTACCTCATTCATACCAGTTTTCCTGAATTGATTCTATTATGTCAACAATGAGAAACATTATCTCCTATAGAGTGACAACCAAGACAAAAATCTGGGAGACCAGTACCCCTTTTTTGAGATCCCACCTGTTAACTCAAATTTCAATTTTAATAACTATCATTCTGATTTTTCTCTCATGTCTGATATATTCTCTCTTATTACGTTTCGGTTTCTTATATTTCTAATCTAAGAACAAAGTTAACTGAGCATAAAGTGTAATTATCACTACATGTATAGAATCTTTCTTGCTTTCAATTTGATGTTTAGCCATGTCTATATGACTTTCAGTAATTATTAATCATAAAGATGAATCATATGACTGTCAATACCATATAACCATAGAGCTACTAAAGCTGGAGCTTATGGTACCAGTGCCTGTCATAATTTTCAAAGCAAAGTGTTAATTTTAGTCCATGTATAGGGAATGAGGCTATCTTGAACTAGATAAATCCTTGATCGTTATATGGTTTTTCTTCTGTTGGAAGTTAAAAACTAAGGATCTGGTTGCATGTAGATGTGACAATTGTGCATTACATTGGTACTTTCACTTCTGGTATCTTGACATGCTTCCAGTCAAAATTTTCGTTTTTAATAATTACACATTGATTCGCTTGAACAGGTTATTTCTTCTAGGCTTGGAAAAATATGGAAAAGGTGACTGGCGAAGCATATCAAGGAACTTTGTAGTGACAAGAACACCTACACAAGTTGCAAGCCATGCCCAAAAGTACTTCATTCGTTTGAACTCGATGAACAAGGATAGAAGGCGATCCAGCATACATGATATCACCAGTGTGAACAATGGAGATGTTTCAGCACCTCAAGGACCAATCACTGGCCAAACAAATGGTTCTGCAGCACACTCTGGAAAATCAACGAAACCAGCCCCTCCAACCCCAAGTGCTACCCCAAGTGTAGGAATATATGCTGCTCCTACCATAGGACAACCTATAGGAGGACCCCTTGTATCTGCAGTTGGCACCCCAGTGAACCTTCCTGCCCCGGCACACATGGCATACGGTCTCGGTGCCCCGGTTCCTGGGACAGTTGTTCCTGGAGCCCCAATGAACCTGGGTCCTGTGCCATACCCCATGCCACACACATCTGCTCATAGATGAAGTTCTGTTCAGAGGTCTAATGTACAAAAAAGGACACAGAAGATGGCTTCTGAACATAATGTAAGGATTTGTTTGGATAAATCTCTCCTTTAAGTAGCTCTAGGAGGAAAAAATGAGAAGGGAAAATGAAATACTATTTTCTTTGTCTAGAAGTGTTCATGAAGAAGTTTATCCAAGTATGTCCTAATTCTTTTCCTATTCCACAAGTTGCTTATGTGAGAGTTTTATATGTCCCATCAATTATTTCAAATAAGCGATACTTAGATAGAAGCATTTGAATGTATCTGCATCGGTTGCCCTGGATGGAATATCTGGCAGCATTGACACACGACAGCATGAAAGCAAGGTTGTTTTGGAGACATTGAAATAGTTTTAGTTAGTCATATAAAGTGGTCCATGCTGTAGAGAAAGGCTCTGTGTCTTTGAATTGTTTCTGTTGTATTTTGACTTGGTTTCTGATTTTCAGTAGGATCTAAATTTCCCATCTACCTTCACTTGTTAGCAGGTTAGTCCCATTACAACATTTAAGTGTAGATGTACAAAAAGATTAGTTGTATTAATTATGTCTACTAAAGTCTAACATCACAAACGAAATTCTTTACTGGTAAGCAAACACTTCCAATAAGCATGTTGAAAGCCTTGGTGGATAATGTTTTAAAACATTTACAATAACATACATAAGAAAGCAAATAATTGGCACATAATGTTCCATATGAAGTGGAAAATCTACAAAGAGGGCAATTTTGTTATAAAGCGACAGAGCACTAAAGACAGGACCATGTGTCTCACAACTTAACCAACCTTTTTTATGGAATGGGACATGGCACATACATTGTTTCATAATCCAATTCTTCCCTTTAACCTTTATGCGTTTAACAATTAAAATTCTTTGGTGATGGGTCAGAAACATCTTGGGTAGCTTTCTCCTACTTATAGGACCACTTCATCTGGCTTCCAACTTCTTTGGGTGTTACAAGACTCAGCTGTCCCTTCAATTATTTGAAGTAGAGGAAGAGGTCATATTCAATCACTATAAAGTAATGTCTGGTTTTCATGAAGAAAGAGCCATACTAATATTAACACACACAAATATATGTATTAACTTCATAGATTCTAGATTCAATATTTTAAACCATGCTAAGTGTTAATTCAAACATTTTCTTCAACAATGACTTCAGGTTTCACTTTACTTTAATTGTTGTAATGAGATTAAAACTGAAGAATATAATTAAAATAAATATAATTCAAAGATTTGAACTTATATTTATTTGTTACTCATCATTATGTTTAACTATTAAAAAATTAATCACAATAATCTAATTATTCTCTAAATCAATTATTATCACTTTTTACATTGTACTAATTATGAATATATATATATATATATATATATATATATATATATATATATATATATATATATATATATATATATATATATATAATTTTTCATGTAAAATATTTTTATTTCTCCAAGTAAATATATACTTTTTTATTTCATAGATTCTAGATTCAATATTTTCAACCATACAAGTTTTAATTCAAACATTTTCTTCAAGGATTACTTTAGGTTCCACTTTAATTATTGTAGTGAAATTAAAACTGGGAAATATAATTAAAATATATTAAAAGGGATTTGATCGTATATTTAGAAAATAGTATTTTATTTGCAAATAAGTCAAACGTTGTTCAATGAAAAAAAGTTCATTGATATCCGTTAAAGTAGGTTTCATTAATCCATTTAATTGTAAACTAGGTTTTTTTAGCCACTTCTCATTTACAAGTATTTTTAGATTCCCTCTAAATCTTTAGATACATAAAAATTCTTTTTCTTTTTTATCAAATCACTAAATATTTATAAAACTAAATAAAAAAAATCAATTTCAATCAACATAGAAAATATAACACTTTAAAAACAAAATACAAAATAGTTAATGTTAACATTGAAAGGGTTTCATCCAATGTGCATTTAAGAGATTTATTTTTATATTGTTGGTCATTGCTTTCTTGTTACTCTTTGAATCTTCTTTGGTAGAGTCTTTAGTCTTTTATAGGCTTCACCAAAATAACGATGATAGGATTTGTATGATTTTGAACATGTCTACATGCAACTTTATATGTTTTACATTTCTGGAAGAGAGAGACTAAAATGTACATACAATTTTGCTTCATTTTGTATGATTTTGAATCTAGCAAAATATATATCTTGTTTTGTAGGTTGTGAAGACCATATTTATGTTACACTATTTAAAAAATAAAGGACAACATATATTTCAAGTAGGGGTGGGAAAAAAAACTAATCTTTTTTATTTGATCTATTTTTGTCCGATCAATCTATTTAAAATTCATTTTATTAAAAATTCAATACACTTAAAATCTATTTTAATGGATTTGGATTTTAATCTAATCTGCATTTTATATATTTTATGGATTAGATGTCCATTCTCTAAATCAAGATTTTCAAATATGGATAATCCAAAAAATTCAATCTAAATTTTCAATTTAATTTTTTAGTTGGGTTAAGCTAAAGGTTGAGATGGACTAGGCTAAATTCAGATTCAGACAGGCCTTACTCGACGACCTGCACATACCAGGCAGGCCCAGCAATCGTGAAGGGTCGGATGGGTCTGACAACCAAAACGGGTTGGACAGGCCTAAAGACACGAACAGGCTAGGCGGGCCCGACGAACCAACGAGTCGGTCAGGTCCAACGACCCAAAAAATTTGGGCAAGCCCGATGACCCGAATAGGTCAGGCGGGCCTGAACACTCGGATGGGTTGGGCTGGGTCAACCCGACGACTCAGACAAGTCGTGCTCGACGACTTATACGAACTGGGTAGGTCTGACGACCCTGAAGGGTCGAGCAGGCTCGACGATCCAGACTGGCTAAGTCAGCACGACGACCTAAACAGGCTGAGTCGGCCGGACGACTCGGACGGGTCGTGCCAGATGACCCGTATGGATCGGGTAGGCTCGATGACCCGAACAGGCCAGGCGGGCCGAAGACCCAGATGGGCTGAGTTGTACCAGGTCAGTGACTTATACAGGTCGTGTCCGACGACCTGTATGGACTGGGTAGGCTCGACGATCCCGATCGGTCGAGCAGACCTGACGAGCCTAATAGGCTGAGTCGGTCCGATATCCCGGACAGGTTGAGTTGTGTCGGCCTCAAGGACACAAGTTTTAAATTTCTTTTATAAAAAATGAATTCTGGATTTTGAACTTAATCCAAATATTTTGACTGGATTTAAATCTTGATCCAAATATTTGGATATGCATTTTAAAAAAATTCAAACTAGTTTTGCTGAAAAAATGGATTTGGATAGAAAATCTTATCCAATTATTTAAATCTAAAATAAATGTGAATTAAATCATTAAAAATTCAATCTATGACCGCTCTTAATTTCCGATTTCCAAGATTTACATGCATTGTTTTTCCTTTTAATGACTATGATAACTCTCTAATATGTCACTTAAACTAGTTGAAGATTTCCTGAATAATGAGTTGTTTATGTTATAGATGCGTAATACAGGTTCTGATTGTTTTTGATACTGTTTTCACAATAGCATTGAATATATTTTGTCATTAAGTTTTATTTTAAAAAAGTTGGATATATTGTGATAACCATTGTGATTCTTTAAGAATAAGTGATATTATTAATTAAAAATTGACTATGGTCTTAAGTACATAAGGCACTATATTATTAAAAATTTAAGATTTTAATGTCATCAAAATTATTAGTGTGTTTGAGATGGAGTATAAAACAAGTCATCTAGTTGTTCTATACTATGTAGTTCTAACCAAAATTAGACAATTCACTGTGATAATTAATTATTTGTAACAAAAAGTTAGATAGAGGAGTCCAATTAAAAATAAATACAAATTAAAAAACTCAATTGGAAAAAAAAAGAAAAAAGAAACTGAAAAACCTAGTTGAGTCAAATAGTTCAAAACCCACTCTCACCTTAAATTCAATTTAAATAGTTACCATCTATAGTTTACAAAATTAATAAACACAAACTAATGAATTTGAAGATAAAATTATGACTCACACCAAATATGGACTTCATTTGGATGCTTATTACAATAATATACATATATATATATATATATATATATATATATATATATATATTTTGTTTTTTTTCTTTTTTTTGCAAGGTACGGTAAGAGAAGTGTAGAGCATAAGGAGGAAAGGAATTTACAAATAAATGATTTATTTTGGAGTTTTTATGAGGTAAAGGATCACACAAAAATGTCATTTTAAAAAATAAAATAAAAAAGAAAGGGAAAACAACTTCTCACCCTAATTTTTTCTTTTCTCTTCTTCCCCTCTTTTTTCTCAAAGTCCCAAAGTAAGTCCTGTGAATCACAATTGAGGAAAATGGAGTGTGATAAACCAGATCACTTCAACTAAACTCAAGATCCTAGTTCCCTTTTGACCAAAAGAGAGAACTGAAACGAAGAAAATATCATCTCTTTATTTTTCATTACCTCAAACTAATAAATGCTTGACTTTTAGAGAGCTTATTTCACACAAATGTGATGCTTGCAAATATGATATCCTTTTAAAAGTCTAGATATTTTTTTCTTATCATAGATGTAAATATTATATGATTATATAGAGTAATCAATTCATTCCATGATTATATAGAGTACATATACTATATTTCAGAAGAAGAAAAATTTAGTTGGAACCCCACATTAACATATTATGAGATATACTATTATTGATGAAGAAAATGAAAATCTAAGTCAATTGTTCATTATGATAGACATGAATAGTGAGAATGACTGTTACACCACACTAGAGAAAGATTTGGGAGCAATATTTATGACGAAGATCCAAGAGGGGAACTGAAAAGGACCACCCAACCTCAGAATGTATTTTCAGCTCTATAAACATGTAAAACGTAAAACCGATAATGTTGGACTTATCGAATTTATACAACACTAACGAGAAATGAGTTTAACTATATTATATAAGATATTAATATAATTTTTAACTCAAATCTTTAAAATAATAAATTTACGAGTTTTAATCTTTATATAATATTATACTTTAATTCACACTTGATTTTTAACCTATGAAAATGAAGAATGAGTTGGATTTTTAACGTATGAAAATGGAGAATGAGGGTGTGGTTTCCATTTCCTTGTCAGAGCAAGCACCCCACCACCACTTCCCAACCAAAAGACAGGCAAGCACTGTCTACTTTTCTTTTCTCAGCTTTCTCCTTTCCTTAAAGTACATGTCTCTATTTCCTTCTGTTGTCTACTCCAGAAAATCTATGTTGTTGTAGGGTGTGTTATTCAGTTTCCTTCTCATGTAATTCCACTTGCTCCATGCTTACTCCACTCAGGATTCCCTTACCATGAAAACACTTTTATATGGTAAAGGCTCCCTCAAATGCGTGCCAAGTACTATTCCAATGTGATTCACTTCATTCGTGCATGGTTCTTCTAGGAGGAATCCACATGTTTCTCTGAGGGTGGCATGTCATGCACTTGCACACAAGTTCTAAAAAACGGTTAAAGATTGGAATTTCAGCCACAAGGTTAAGGTATTTGGACACCCCACGTTCGCATTTGCCACCTTTGTCTGCACTTTAAAACCTTGAACAGAACATACAAGATAGGATCACCACCATGCCATTTGGTTTTGTCTCAGCATGGAACAAGCGTCGAAGAAGCAAATCTCAAGATCATTCAGACCCTTGTATTAATTTCTCCTTCCTTTTGTTTAGTTTTTTGTATGTTGTCACCTGTGCTGAGTGTATCGTCTTGAAGCCTCAATTTGTAACAAATTACACATTGGCTCTCTTCTCAGGGATTTATAAACCTGCAGAGTTTTGGCAGCTTGAAGATCATATACCACAACCAACAAAAAGGAGGCACAGATCATGTGTTTTCACACTCAAGGAGATGGACGAGGCAACATGTTCATTCAGTGATGATAATCTGCTTGGAAAAGGAGGATTTGGCAGGGTCTACAGAGGCAATTTGAAGTCAGGAGAGGTAATAATAACTTTCTGATAAAAGTTCATATATAATTCTCAAAATTTTGTGTAGCTTGAGATGTAGCTTCTGCAAAGAACACAGGCATATTTCTTATCATTCCTCTTGACAATACCATAATTGAATTCCAATTGCACATAGATTGAGTAAAAAAATTACTTGTGTTGTGATTTAGCTACAAATAAATGCAGACTAATCACTGAAGCATTTTACTCTGAAGGTTGTAGCAATAAAAAAAATGGAGCTTGCAGCAATGAAAGCAGCAGAGGGGGAGCGAGAATTCCGTGTAGAGGTTGACATATTAAGCAGACTTGACCACCCAAATCTTGTTTCTCTGATAGGATACTGTGCTGATGGGAAGCACAGGTTCCTAGTTTATGAATATATGCACAATGGGAACCTGCAAGATCATTTGAATGGTTAGTAATATGCCACAAATCCATGTTTTTGTGGAAATTTCCTACATCCATGTTCTGTTAATCAGTGCCTAATTTTAGGAATTGGAGAAAGAAAAATGGATTGGCCTCTGAGACTCAAAGTGGCATTGGGAGCTGCAAAAGGGCTTGCTTATCTTCATTCAAGTTCTTGTCTTGGAATTCCTATCGTTCATAGAGATTTCAAATCCACCAATGTTCTTTTAGATGCCAATTTTGAACCAAAGGTATGAATAAACTCCCAGCAACGTTTTACATATAGTATAGCATATAAAGCACTGAGCCAAAATGAACATAAATCTTGCAGATTTCTGATTTTGGGCTTGCCAAGTTGATGCCAGAAGGACAAGAGACACATGTGACAGCCAAAGTACTTGGTACCTTTGGTTATTTTGATCCTGAGTATACATCGGTATGTTTCTTAAAAACCATTGATCAAAAACTCAACTATACTTTCAAAGATTATTGTTAAAATGTTGGAATGAAACTAACACATTGTTAATGGTTTATATGTGATTGTTATGGTTTTGGTGTGAGGAAGCAGACAGGAAAACTAACAGTACAAAGTGATGTGTATGCTTTTGGGGTTGTTCTTCTTGAGCTTCTCACAGGACGTCCAGCTTTAGATCTAAACCAGGGTCCAAATGATCAAAACCTAGTACTACAGGTACGTAACACAGTGGATAATGAAAAGAAGAAAAAAAACATGTACACTTTAAAAACTCTCCAACGTTGTAATTTAACTACATTTATTCATAGGTGAGGCACTTACTGAAAGAGAGAAAGAAGCTTCGTAAGGTGATAGATGCAGAGATGGCTCGAAATTCTTACACCATTGAGTCTATATTCATGCTTGCAAATCTGGCTTCACGATGTGTCCATGCGGAGAGTAATGAGAGACCTTCAATGGTAGATTGTGTCAAAGAAATCCAAATGATTATCCATACCAATTCAAAGGGCTTGGGAATGGTTAGGCATAGCTTCAGAATGGTCTAATCTGTTCAAATCGTATCATATCAATCATAAAGTTCTTCAATTCATGTTAAGAACTCAGATTAAAATGATTTAGCATCATTGATTAAGTATTGGCATGATTCTTAGTGATAATGCCTTTGGGTTATTTGGATGATCAATCCGTGGCTGACAACGTTAACATGAACAAACCACTTCACTTGAAAATCTTCTCTTGCATCCTATAACATTACTATTTTGTGTTTGGAATAGTTGGTTTTTTTATCAGGTATTGTTCTAATGTATAAATCGATACATCAACCTTAAAAAACCACATTACTCTCTAATTGAGTGGAATTAAATTTGCGTAGCAAATTCCTTTAACTTATGTTTGGATAAGGGAGTTTACAATTTGTAACACATTCAACTTTAATATATTGAATTTGAATTGATATTATTTTAAATTATTTTATTTTTTAAATGTTTTATTTGAATAAGATAATTTAAATTTAGTGAATTTTAATTTTTTTCCAGATAAAGTATTTTAATTACCATTAAATTAAAAATTATTTAAATATCAAATAATTTTAAAAGTTAAAAAGTATCAATATTGATAATTTTTTTTGTTATTGATGTTGATTGATTTCATTTTCTCATCAAAGTATTTCAAGATTTTTTTTATTTTATATTTGTAAAAAAAAATTATCAATTTACATCAAACTTTTAAGTAATGAAATGCTAAATCAAATCAGGCCAAAACAAAACAGTATCAGGTCAAACTCATGTAAGTTCAAACCAAAACAACATGGATTAAAGTCAAACCAAGTCGAGTCGAATCAAGTTGAACTAGCTTAGTTTGAGTTGACCAGGTTCATATCAAGTTGAGTTGGCTTGAGCTCACACTGAATTGAGTTTTCCCATGCTTGAGTCGAGCCAAGTTGGCTCGCACCTCGATCGAGTTTGAGTTAGCTTGAATCTAGGTTGAGCCGATTTGGTATGAGTACAAGTTGGTTCGAGGATAAATTGAGCCAAGTTGGGACATCCCACATTCAATCGAGTCAAGGTGAGTCGACAATCATATGAGTTGGAGCTAACCCAAGTCAACCCTTAAGTAGAATTTCAAATTCTTACTTTTAGGTGAAATTTGATATTCTTCAATTTTAAGTAATCCAATTACATTAATGAAATTCTAGAATTTCAATTTTCTTCTAAATTGCATACTCTTCCTCCAAATTGAAATCATATTCCTCCATAGTTCCTTTGATCTCCCTTTAAAGAACCTCTTCAAAGAAAATCTACCTAAGTAACATATGTATAATGATCATTAGTCTCTAATCCCCTCCAATACTATGCCACAACAACATTGAATGGTTCCACCTTCATCATTCTTCCATGCTACTAGGTTCAAAGCACAATGTAGAAGCTCATATTCAAATATAAATGTTTCAGAACAAATAATAATTATACAATAACTGATATCAGAATATATGAAATGGAGTGAGAATTATAAAGAGAAAAAGAAAAGGAGATTTTAAAAGAAAAAATAAAAATAAAGGTACTCCGAGTGTAAAAGTCTAACATCTACTCAAACAATTATGTCATGTATTTAGATCTTGCTCTCTAGGTGTCCGCTTGATTTTCCTGGTATTCGTTCGATCTCTTACCAATCAATGTACATACTAAAAAGGTTATGATGCTTAAGTCAACAATGATTTGATCAATAATAACAATTAATGTTATAATAAATACAAGAGAAAAGTTTCAATAAGTATATCTTTAACTTTTATTTATAATTTTCTACATTACCCTAATTAGAGTAGGTTTAATTTATTTTATATCGAATTATAATTTGTAGTCCTTTATATCTACAAATATTTAAAATTAAGTCCTTGTTTTCATAAAAAAATAGTATTTTATATTTTAAAAGTTAATTATAATAGTCATTTCTATCAATTTTATGAAGTTTTTAATTAAAAAAGGCAGGCCTTTACGAAAGGGGTGAAATTTTTATTTATTTTTTTAATTATTATAGTAACAGTTACAAATTATCTTCATACACAGCACAATTATTTTAGAAAAACGTTATATGATGACAATTTTAAACTATCAATATGTTCAAATTATAAACATAATTAATTTTAAATTAATAAATAAATACCTTTCAACTTTAGTTAAAATTAATAAAAAATATTCACAAACCTAATACAATCAGTATGATTGGCTGCATTAATTTCCCACACATGCTTCCCTGAAATGTTTTGTAGCAATCACATGATTCACATCACATCACATGCTACATGTCAGCCAACACTTGACTCATGATTCAGGAACACAGAACCCACTCTGCCAAAAATGAAAACTGTGTTGTCAATTTGACTTTCTGGAACACACACCCTTCTTTTATTCCCCTTTCTTAGATGAACAACACAGAGTTCATCTTATTATGGCCATTAGAAGTGACTGCTACAGTTCATAATGAACTTGTAGATTCTTATTTTAAGAAATTAAGTGAAGAGAATGCAAGTATAAATATGAACTCTGGGGTATGGGGTATGAGATTACCCTTACGTACACAGAAAACAGTTAAAGCAAGATAAATCTCCTATTTATTATCCCACTCTATAAAATTGATGGCTACCATATTAGGTAAGACAAAATCTTGGACCATCTCTAATGAATAGAACTCCTTAATGTGTTCATATTTAAACCATCTTCAACATTCTTAACTAAAACCAATTTATATGCATTCCAGAAATATCTTTGAATTCACTATTCAGTACCCTTCATATGTCACTCTCATATTCCACATTAATCAATGGCGATTTATTCAATCATTTCCTTTTCCACTATGGAAGATAATAGCCCAATACAACAAAAGAATCAACTCCATTTGAAATCCCTTTTCACCATCACCTGTGTGAAATAACTGTTAAACTGTAAAATATCTACAGAAATACCTTATTCTTCAGTCCTATGCTGTTCCTCCCACTTCTTCAAAATCTGCAGAAAAATCTCATTCCATGTGTCTATTGGTCCTGGCAAGCACCAATGAACACAATCATTCTGCACACGCTCTTGAGCCCCATTGGAAAAGGGAAAAGGATACATGTAAGGGCCAGGGTGGCCATCTGGTCTCAACAAGGCTAACTTAGTCACATCCAAAGCCTCCAACCTAAACCCTCCAATTCCCTTGGCTTTAACCTTTGCTGCTTCCACTTCCTTCATCTCAATCTCTCTCATTTCAGCATCCATTCCCTCAACTTTCTTCTCCTCCTTCCCATAAGGCCTAGTCTTTGGACAAGCACCAGCCTTGTCCCATTCACCCTCAAAATGAGCAGGTGAAAATGTTGTCACAATAACACCAACCCCATCACTTCCTCCTTTCCCACCTCTTCTATCAACTATTCCATTCAGGGTACTTCTCAAAGCCTTTCTCAACACATCATAAAACCCAATTTCAGTGTGGTTCAAACCAGGACAGTAATGGCACCCCAAAACCAAACCACCCTCGTAATAAACAGCAGGATGCAAAAACCAATGTCCAATTGATAGCACAATCAAGGACATTTCACCTATGTCCGCACCCCACCTCTCATCAACATGATCCAAATACAACTCATTATGATCCGGTCCACCGTTTGATTTCTCAACACCCTTTACAAGAAAGGGGGACCAGTACAGAGAAACAGACACATTATGAGAAGCGAAATGCCACCTGCGGAACTTGTTGCTGTCATTGTTGTACAAAAGGGTTGAACTTGAAGCAGTGGTTAACATGCAAAGAAGGGACTCGAGCTGATTCCTAGCCATAGAATCCCCAACAAAAGCCAGGTGCTTGTTTCTCACAAGGTTGAGAAATGCAAGAGGGTCAAACCTTGGCAGATGGCACTCATTGGGCTTCCACCTCCAATAAAGATAACCCATGTCAGGCCTTCCATGCGTGATGCAATTCTGGTTCTCCTTGATTGTGCCGCAGGTTGTTCCATTGTACAAAGGTCCTCTTTTGTCACGGACCCATTTCCCATTGAAGTAGTCACATGAAGTGTCTTCACCCTTTTCATCATCTGCAAAGGAAAGAAGATGTAACAAGTCAAAGAATGAAAGCAGTGACCAAAGTCTTGTGCAAGAGATTTGTTGGCAAGTGTGTGTACCTGAGGGAGGAGGAGAATGGGGAGAAGAGTGGGAGTTGAGAGAATGAAGAAGTTGAGGTTGTGGTGATGGAGGAAAGGAAAGGGTGTTAAGGTAGAAGTGAAGAAGAGTTACGAGGATCAGAGCATAGAGGGTCCATGGAAGGAGCTTCTTGGTGAGGAAGCTAGATTGTTCTTTGGCTTGGTTTGATGAAACTGTTGCCATTTTCCTTTACCTTTCCTCTTTCTGAAAGCTTTCTTTTCTGGTGCTCACGGTCACTGTTCAAAGAAGTGTGAGCACAACAAAAGTTTTAACCTTTTGGCCTTCGCATTTGCGAAACAAAAGGGTCATGACTTTTTAGCATACTATACATATTTTCACTAGTTTTCCATTTTTTAACAAAACTCTTGGACCATTCTCTTTTCCATTATAATTAGAGTTTATTTTTTATGTTAATCTTGAATATAAATTGTAATTAGTCAAAATAAAATTTTAGTTCAAAATAACACAAAAAGAACTACATCTTCTTTATTTGTTTATAGAAGTAATTTCATTCTAAATTTTAGTTCAAAATAACACAAAGTCTTCACAAATATATTAAAGAAAAAACACCACGTGGTTTGTGCACAAAGGCATTATTTTAAAATGAATTACGTAAATGTAGGTTGCTTAAATATTAAGAATCTATCGTAAAATAATGCTTTTATTCATAAAAGAAGCTTTAATACTAAAAAATGTTAAATTAGTATTTTAATCTCATATATTTAGGTTTATTAATTATTTTAATTTTTATATTGTTTTTTACTCAATTGAGTCATAAAATTTTTTAAATAGAATTTATTAATCTCTTATGTTAAATTGATAGAATTTATTAATCTCTTATGTTAAATTGCATTTAATGCTTGTTACTTATTAAAATTTTGATCATCTTCTTTCTATTTTGGATTTTTTTTTTCTTTCTTCACCTCCTTCCATCCTTTTCTCACCACCTCCTTCACTTGGATGCAGTTCACAAAACAAAATTTAGATTTTAAAGTTTGTCACATTGTTTTATTGTGCTTTGGTGAGAATTTTATTTTTGAAATTACATAAATAGAGTTACCCTTTTGATGGTGTTTTATTCTCTTGTGCAAAATGAATATTAATGGGAGGTGGTGGGAGTGGAGGGAGGTAGAAAAAGTTGAAGAGAAAAAAAAAACTAAAAACTAGAAAAATTGTAAAGTAGAAAATAATATAGATTTTAACACATGACATTTTTAAATCATTAATTGAATATAAAAAATATAAAGATCAAAATAAATCATAAAATTAAATATAAATAGAAAATTACTAATTAAATCTATAAAACCTCTCTTTATGTTAAAATATGATTCTTATTTATAAAAAGTCTAAGCAAAATTACTCTTATATAGTATTAATCAAAGCTCACACATATAAAAGTTGGTAATTCTAATACGTCAGTCATAGAGCAGTTAACTAGTTATTAACTGACATTTGTTAATAAGTAATACTGTAACATCACGACCGAATATTACTAATTTAAATAAAATAAAGTAAAATAATATTAAATATGTCATTATTATTCAAAGTTCTTTTCTAAAATGCGGGAAAATTAAAACCTTACAAAAATGTCTCGAAATTTAAAACCATAAAGTAAACTCCATGTTTACATAGTTCAAAAATGATCAACTAAATGTTTACAAAATAGTCAAATATAGTCTAGAAACTTCTTAAGCTAACCCCTCTCCGGCTTTAAGCGTCACCAGCTCCACCTGAAACAACGTCTGCTCGCGAGTAACGAATTACACAATCATCGCCAAACACACATAGAAAGCGTGAGCTTATGTAACAATATAAACATATAATTTTATACATAGAAGTTCCCCCCAAAATTACTTTATTTCAGTCAATGCTTAACCAAGAAACCTTATTGCCCTAAGGTTTCCAACCCACAATTTCATGACCATGGACCCAAGATATATATGTTTCCATGAACCTATCCGTTCGTGGTCCTACCTATACGAACCTCCATGCTCGTAGTCCAACTCTACGGACCTCCCCGCTCGTAGTCCAACACACGTGATCCAACAGCTACGAACCTCCCCACTCGCAGCAGCCTTTAAGTGTGAGCACAGAACATATGAACCTCCCCACTCGTATCCTCACATGAGAGCATCATAATATGAACCTCCCCGCTCATATTATTACATGTTCACCACCAACCATGAACCTACCCGCTCATGACACAGTCAAGCACCTCATGGTCCAAGTCCACATCGCAACACATTAAGACGAAATTAAAAAAAAACACACTGCCGTATACAAGATACACACTCAAGTTGGTCTTAGGGATTTCAACGCTTCCTCAAGCATGCCCGCTCATGGTCCAACTCTACGAACCTCCCCGCTCGTAGTCCAACATGCGTGAACACTTACTATGAACCTCTCCGCTCATAGTAGCCTCAAGTGTGAGCACGGAACATACGAATCTCCCCGCTCGTATCCCCACACAAGAGTACAACAGATACGGACCTCCCCGCCCGCATCAATCACGCATCTCAAATCTCCATTACGAACCTCCTCGCTCGTAACTAATCTAGCATATCCCTAACCAAGCCCTCAAACCCATCCATGCAAATTCATCTGCAATGGACCCTTGCCCCTACACTATCGTCTGGAGATGCCAAAGCACCACCAGGCGAAATGGAAGTGCAGACCGCTTGAAGGTTTCACAACACCGTCAAGCATCACGACACACAAAGCTTCCCTATTTCTGGTTATTGCTTAGCACTTCACTCTGCACCGTCAGGGACTACACCAGTAATGTGACACTACTGATTTTAGGTACTCTAATTAAGTTCCTAGTATCAAACAATTCAATTCTCAAACATCCAGAACCCAAAATACTTATTCATATACTTCATATACTTAAATTTACAACATCACAGCTCATATGCGTCATTCAAGTATAATCACACATCTATCCCTTTATAAATTCATATAAAACCATGAAAATGAAGTGTTATACCCAACACAATCATAGACAATCAAATAATATACCATCGAGGAAGAACACATAACCATTGCCCCAAAATAGTAATGATGATAATGATAAAAATAACATATACAACAATAATAATGATAATAATTATAATAATAATAAAATGCAACAATAAAAATAAAAATAAAACATAATGAAAATAATAATAAAATAAAATGAAACAATAATAATAATAAGATAAAACAATAAAATAATAATAATAATAATAATAATAAAATAAAGCAATAATAATGATAATAAAATCATAAATAAAATAAAATAATTATAAAATTAACAATAATAATAAAATAATATAATCATAATCATAATAAAATAAAATAAAATAATAATAATAATAATAATAAAATAGTAATAGAAATAATAATAATAACAATAATAATAATTGTAAAATAAAAAAAATAATAGTAATAAAAATAAAAATAAAAATATTATTATTATTATGAATAACAATAATAATTATAATACTAATAATAATAATAGTAAAATAAAATAATAATAATAATATATAATAATAATAATAAAATATAATAAAATTAATAATAATAATAATAATAATAATAATAATAATAATAATAATAATAAATGTGTTGTGTTTAGAAGAAGAACTCTAAACACGCACACTAGAAGTCGAATGCAACTAAAGCCAATTAACTAAATACCAACCTAAATTAATAAAATCACCCGTGCAATCCCCATTTATAAACCCCTTTCTATAACTATTCCCTTCCCCTCTTATATAACATATTAAAAACTACTAATTATATCACATCATAATTTCAATAAGAAAACACTACCAAAGAAAATTACTAATTATTCTAAAACCTTAATTGCAACATACCAAAAGTTTAGTCACTACCAAGGCTTAATACCCAAAAGCTACAAGTCATATATAATATCGAATACAACCAAAAAAAAGAAAGAAAATCAGCCTCACTTCTAACCTTCTTTATATA